>ULYN01006388.1_pt1 | contig 11028 bp, 10 predicted proteins | sample 1962311 | NCBI WGS metagenome assembly ULYN01 (sample SAMEA4835867, study PRJEB28245) | human gut metagenome | biome: gut microbiome; material: fecal sample | place: Denmark | collected 2008 | reverse complement strand
GGCCATTTCCGGAGTAGCCCGTTCCATTAACTATTATCCGATTAATGATGAACTGGCCGAAGAAGGAACTGTCAGTCTGGCTTTGGGATTAGGAAAATACATTGTAGACGGTGGATTGACTTTGCGCGTATGTCCGTACCATCCTACACAAGTACTTCAGACCAGCGAAATGGAAATTGCCTTGCGTGAAACACAGACCCGTTTCTATGCCCTCGACTTAAAGAACTTAGGACAGAACTTCTCGCTCGATGACGGGTTCAACCTGTTGAAACTCCATGTGAAAGACGCTGAAGCCGACGGAGCTTTGAACTTCATCGCTTCTACCTACGATCCGTACGACATGGTGATACGCGATGGTATTTATCCCGGCGGCCGCAAGCTGATAACCTTTGCCAACATCCTTCAGCACGATGTCTTCCCGCTGGCCCGCATCTTGCAGTTGGCACAGAAATACGGTCAGGGCGAAATGCGCCGTCCGGTAGAAATCGAGTTTGCCGTCAATTTTGATGCCCGTACAAAGAGTGGAATCTTCTATCTGTTGCAGATACGTCCGATGGTTGATGTAAAAGCCGGACTGGATGAAGACCTGAGCGTGATTCCCGATGAACGCTTGTTGCTCAAGAGTGAAAACTCATTGGGACATGGTGTGATGGACGATATACAGGATGTGATTTATGTCAAGACAGAAGGCTATTCTGCATCCAATAACCAGTTGATATCTTACGACATTGAGAAACTCAACCGTCGTTTCCTCGATGAAGGGAAGCATTACATATTGGTCGGCCCCGGACGCTGGGGAAGCAGTGATACGTGGTTGGGCATTCCGGTGAAATGGCCCAACATTTCGGCTGCCCGTATCATCGTGGAAGCCGGACTGACTAATTATCGGGTAGACCCCAGTCAGGGAACTCACTTCTTCCAAAATCTGACTTCTTTCGGGGTGGGATACTTTACCATCAATGCCTATATGAACGATGGTATCTACAACCAGGCCTTGCTCGACAGCATGCCGGCGGTAGAAGAAACCAAATACCTGCGCTGGGTACGGTTTGAGAAACCTTTATCCGTCAAGATGGACGGAAAGAAAAAGCTCGGTGTGGTAGAGCTGCCGGAAGACTGACCGGTTTTAATCGAGAACTTATTTATTCACAGGGGCAAGCCTTGACTTGGAAAAGTCGGGACTTGCCCTAATTATTTTTAGCAAAATGAAAAATGTTTCTATCAAATTGAAATTTAGGAGATCTGTGAATCCAGAAAAAGAAGGTTCATTGATTTACCAATTGATTTACGAACGTAAGGTTTGTAGAATCACAAGTAAGTATAAAATTTTCAATCATGAATGGGATGAAGCTACAGGGCAAATACTTTTCTCCTCTTTAGATTCATCTCGTGACAGTCAGTTGGGCATGATTCGGTTCAATGTAGACTGGGAGTTACATCAACTTTGTAAAATTGTAGATACACTGGCTCTTTCAGGTCAGGAATGGACATTTTCTGATTTGACATCACATTTTAATTCGTTTATTGATAAGGATTCCAGTGTGTTTCATTTTATTCAGATGCAGATACAGCGTAAAAAACAGTTGGGTAAAGTCCGTTCCAGTGAAACCTATCAGGCTACCCTCAATAGTTTCATGTCTTTCCGTTGCGGAGTTGATTTGACTTTCGACATGATTGACTCCGAATTGATGGAACTCTATGAAGCTGAATTGCAGAACCGTGGACTGACCCGTAATACCAGTTCGTTCTATTTGCGCATACTGCGCACCAACTACAAGCTGGCTGTAGAAAAAGGGTTGACCCAGGATTGTCATCCTTTTAAGCGAGTGTATTGTGGTATAGATAAGACGGTAAAGAGAAGTTTGTCTTTTGCGAAAATCAAGCAGATCAAAGAACTGGATTTATCTTTGACCCCATCCTTGGATTTTGCCTGCGACATGTTTCTTTTCAGTTTCTGTACCCGAGGCATGTCATTTGTAGACATGGCTTATCTCAAAAAGAAAGATTTAAAGAATGGTTATCTTACTTATAGGCGGAAAAAAACCGGTCAGTTGCTGACCGTTGAATGGACTCGGCAGATGCAGGATATTATAGATAAGTACCCGATAAATCCTACCCAATACCTGCTTCCTTTAATTCTGCGTGAAGATGGTAGTGAGCGGCGCCAGTATCAGAATCAGATGATGAAGATAAACAGGCATTTAAAAGATATAGCTTCTTTGATTAAATTACCTGTTTCTTTGTCTTTGTATTATAGCCGTCATAGCTGGGCAACTATTGCGCGTGGGAAAGATATTCCATTATCCGTCATCAGTGAGGCATTGGGGCATGATTCTGAAATCACTACCCAAATTTACCTGGATTCCATAAAATCGGTGGAAGTTGATAAAGCGAATCGAAAAATCTTGAAAGATTTGTAAGTCTTTAAGAAAAAGAATATCTCCTAAGATGAGATAATATTTTTTTTGTAAGTGGTTAATTATCAGATTGTCTTTGTTATTTATAAATATTTCTGCCGTCAACGGAGGTTGTTCGTTTCTTTAAAATTATTTTCTTCAATTGACTATAATAAGAAATTCAAGCGTGAATTCTTTTAAATGAACTGAAAAATTCTCTGTTTCACAGTGTGGGATTTGTATTTCACAGTGTGAAATATATATCCCACACTGTGGTTTTTATATCCCACACTGTGAAACAGAGAAAATACCATTAAACTTAAAAGAATTGGCAGATAAAAAAAGAAGTATCTGGAGGTGAATTTGGGAAATGTTGCCATAAAAATAAATAGTACATAAAATTGTCTTAAAAAAACAATTTGCCAATAAGATAAAAGTAATAACTTAATAGAATATAAATTTAATTTTCTATCTTTGCAGCAGAAAGATTATCTCATCTTAGGAGATAAGTTGCGTTTAGGAATATCCAATTGTACTTATTAACAAAGTATTATATTGGAGAGATGTGAAGGGGAAATAGTAAAACTTTTGAGTATTAACTCTATAACTGCTTGCTTTTTAGTTACTTATGATGGCCGGCAGGATTAGAAAATATGCCTTTTGTCGAACTATGGACAGCTTGCATAATAATCACCCAAACATGCAGGAAACGATGCAATCTGTAAAAGAAACAACAGAATTGCGTCAATGGTTCGTGATGCGTGATTTGAAAAGGGGAAATGCTAAACAGCCTGCCTATAAATTGCTCGGTGAATTAAAAATCAGATTTTTTACTCCGATGGTGTGGAAATTGAGAATTCGTCAGGGCAAACGTGTTCGCCAGCAGGTTCCTTTTATGCCCGATTTGTTATTCGTTTATGATTCCCGTAAAGTGCTCGATCCTCTTGTAGAACAAATCGCTACGTTGCAGTACCGTTTTATAAAAGGTGGCAACCGCCAGCCTATGACTGTAAGAAATGCAGATATGGAGCGTTTCATTAGGGCTGTCGACGCGATGAATAATCCTTGTTTTTATACTCCAGAAGAAATAAATCCGGATATGTTAGGAAAAAAGGTACGTATCGTGGGAGGCCTTTGGGATGGTTATGAAGGATGCTTGCAAAAGATGCAAGGCTCACGCATAAAACGTTTGTTTGTGGAACTTCCCAACCTTTTGACGGCGACAGTGGAAGTTCAGCCTGAATTTATCCAAGTGTTGAAATCGTAATTTTTTAGGCTGTGACGGAACAAGCAGAAAATACCAAGCGTATTGCTAAGAATACGTTGATGTTGTATGTGCGCATGCTGTTTGGCATGCTGGTGTCGCTGTATACTTCCCGTGTGGTACTGCAGGCACTGGGAGTAGAGGATTATGGTATATACAATGTGGTAGGAGGAGTAGTGGCGATGTTCTCCATAATTTCTAATTCTTTGTCATCGTCTGTCAGTCGCTTTTTAACTTTTGAATTAGGGAAGGGAAATATGGAAGGTCTGAAAAGAGTGTTTTCTACTTCTTTGACTATTCAAGTCGTATTGGCTGTTATGATAGTCTTGCTAAGTGAGACCATAGGGCTCTGGTTCTTGGATACCCACATGAATATACCTATAAATCGGTTGTATGCAGCGAAATGGGTTTTTCATGCTTCTGTTTTTACTTTTGTAATAAGTCTTCTTAGCGTACCGTTTAGTGCATCCATTGTTTCTCATGAGAAAATGAGTGCTTTCGCATATATCGGTATATTGGATATTATTCTTAGGTTGTTGATTGTGTTGTTCATTGCTTATTCGGGACTGGAGTTTGACCGTTTGATCGTGTATGCTTTGCTTTTGGTTGGCGTTGTATGCATTATGCAAGCTATTTATTGGAACTACTGCACTCGGCATTTTGAGGAATGTAAATTTAGGTTGAGTTTTGATTCTGGTTATTGGAAAGAAATGAGTTCTTTTGCCGGATGGAATTTTATTGGAGGGTCAGCTAGCCTATTAAAAGATCAGGGCGTGAATATTTTATTGAATTTATTTATAGGTCCGGTTATTAATGCAGCTCGTGGAATTGCTAATACTGTAAATAATGTATTGGTTTCCTTTTCTAATAATTTTATGACGGCTTTGAATCCGCAGATTACGAAATCCTATGCGGCTGCTGATTATGGTTATACGATATCATTAGTAGAGAAAGGATCAAGATTTTCCTATTACATACTTTTGTTGTTTGCTCTGCCAATATTGTTTGAAGCTGAATTTGTTTTGACTTTGTGGCTGAAACATTATCCTGAGCATACGGTAAATTTTGTACGGCTTATCCTGATCGTGACTATGTGTGATATTCTTTCGAACACATTAATTAATTTAAAGGCTTCAACAGGAAATGTTCGTAATTACCAGATTGTAGTTGGTGGCTTGATGTTGATGAATTTTCCATTGTCCTATTTTTGTTTGAAAATAGGTTTTCCTCCGGAATCAACTTTAGTTGTAGCTTTGTTGGTTGCAGTCTTTTGTTTGTTTTTGCGTCTTTTGTTTTTACGTGAAATCCCAGGCTTTTCAATGAAACGTTATTTAAGCAAGGTGTGTGGCAATGTTTTAATGGTAACGTTTATTTCAATAATTCTGCCTTTGTTACTATGTGTGCAGATGTCGGATGGTATAGTACGTTTCTTTCTGATTTGTGTAGTTGCTACTATATGTTCTTCAACTTCAATTTATTTTGTGGGTTGTAGTAGAAATGAACGCATTTTTATAAAAGAGAAAGTATTTTCTATTATGAAAAGAGTCTTTTAGCATATTATGTTTTATACTGTGTTTATAGTATAAATCATATATGAATATCTGTTGTGTAATTTTTTGATGACATGGAATTAGCGGGTAAGGAATCATGTACTGGATGTGGGGCATGCGCTTATGTATGTCCTAAAAAATGTATTTCATTTAAAAAAGATGAAACTTATTATGATATAGCTTATCCTGTAATTGATGAAAAACAGTGTATTAATTGTGGAAAATGCCAGAAATCTTGTCCTGCATTAAACCCTTTGGAGCGTGCTACTCCTATAAGTGCTTATGCGGCATGGAGTTCTGATTCTGAAGAAAGGCGTACAAGTGCTTCAGGTGGAGTTGCTGCTGAAATATATAAATATGCTCTTAAAAAAGGATGGAGTATTGTTGGAGCTTCTTTTTGTGAAGATTTTAAAGTCCGTTTGGAATTAGCTGATGATTTGGATGCAATCAAAAAATTTAAAAATTCTAAGTATGTGTTTAGTTCTACGGCTGATATTTTTCATAAAATAGCTCAAAAGTTAAAGGAAGGAGGTAAAATTGTTGTTATAGCTTTGCCGTGCCAGATTGCAGCTATTAGAAAAATTTTTCATGATAAATTAGATGATTTATTACTGGTTGATTTGGTTTGTCATGGTACCATGCCCTATGAATATCTGAAACAATATATAGGCTATATAGAAAAATCGTATTGCAAAAAAGCTGTGCGGCTTACGTTCCGAGATCCGGCAAAAGGAACAGAAAATTTTGCTTTGTCTTTGTATGATGAAAAAGATGTTTGTTTTTATTCTTGCGCAAGTTTTGAAGATATATATCAATTTGCGTATCATTGTATGGTGGCCTATAGGGAAAACTGTTACCATTGTTGTTATGCCAACAGCAATCGGGTGTCTGATATAACTTTAAGTGATTATAAAGGTTTGGGGGCTTGCTCGCCTTGTAAGTTTTTAGAAAAAAAAGTTAGCAGTGTTTTAGTAAATACAACTAAAGGCAGAGAATATATTGATGAATTAATTCATAACAATTTGATTGTGGTTGAAAAACGGCCAATTGAAGAACCCATTAAAGGAGATTCACAATTACGTCATCCTTCTGTTAAATCGTTTTCACGTCGTCTTTGGGAGAAGAAATACAAAAGGAACTTTGTCAATGTAACTCTATATGTTTATAAAATGTCGGAATTTAGGAATATTCTACTTGGGATATATTACTTGCCTAATCGCATATTTAGAAAATTATATAGGATTCTTTCATCATAAAGCATGTTTAAATGAAGATTGGAATTATCACGGTACATAGAGCATATAATTATGGTTCTGTTTTGCAATGTTATGCTTTACAAGAATATTTGAAAGGTTTGGGGCATGATGTTTGGGTTATAGATTATCGTCAGAGGTGGACCGATTCCATGTATAAACCGTTTAGTTTGTATTATATCTGGCATTTTATAAAGCAATATGATATTCATTCAATTGTAGGTTATTGGCGGTCTAGAAAAGAAAGAAAATATAACCTTGGTATAGCAGGTAAAATATTTAAGTCTTTTTGTTCACGATATTTGCGTTTGACAGAGTCTTGTCGGAATAAAATACCTCAAGGTTTTGATGCATATATTATTGGAAGTGATCAACTATGGTCTCATCAATGTATGGGGGGGGAGGATAAGGTTTATATGGGTTTTTTCAATCATTCCAACTCTAGTAAAGTGATAGGATATGCAATAAGTTCGAGTACAGATTCTCTTTATAGAATTGGTGATAAAAAATTGAAACGGATATTGGCTAATTTTAATAAGATTTCTTTGCGGGAAAAAAGCAATTCAAAGATTGTAGAACAATTAACAGGACTTACATTGCCTGTAACGATTGATCCTACGTTGTTAGCAGATGAAAGTATATGGAAGCCAATGATAAATGCAGAAAAATGGAGTAATCGTAATTATATTGTTATTTATCAAGCTCGTCCTGTTTCTGGCAATCCTACATATCTGTATGATAAGGCTTCAATGATGGCATCACATGAAAATGGTACGGAGATAGTTGATTTAAGTTCAATGACCTATTCTATAGAAGATTTTATTTCTGCTATAAAATATGCAAAGTGCGTGTTTTCTACTTCGTTTCATGCTGTAGTATTTTCTTTATTAATGGAAACGCCATGTTATGCTGTTCGATTAGGTGATGGCTTTGATGTTCGCTATGTGGATCTTTTAATGAATGTCGGTTTAGAAAAAGAAATTGTTAATATAGATTTCGTTCCTGAATCTCTAGATATTGATTTTAAAATAGCAAAAGAGAATTTGGTCGTTTATAGAGAGCAATCGCAACGTTTTTTAGCATATTGTGTTTTATAATGTAATTATTGTTACAATATCTATTGACTGTATTTGTAAAGGAATACTACATATTTCGGGTATATGTATGTACACTTAAACATATTATAATACAATGAAATCAAAATCGTATATCAGTTTATCCTTTTTGAGAATAGTATTTATTTTTTTGATATTTCTTGAACACTATCCAATAACACCTTTGCGGGTAGGAGGAAAAGCTGTTTGTTTTTTCTTTATTTTGAGTGGCTTTGTATTATCTTATGGTTATGGAAACAAATTAAGCATAGAGGGTATAACATATAAAAACTTTTTAGTGCCTAGGTTGGTAAAACTATATCCATTGCATTGGTTGTTACTTCCACTTGGTATCTGGATAGGAAGAGATTTTTTGAAACAAACTTGTTATTATCTTCCTGCTAAATCAAATATTATCGATTGAATGGTTGGTGGGGAAATTTGATAAAATCAGTTGCTTATCGTTTAGAATATATCGCAAATAAAATAAATAAGAGATCTGATGAGTCATTTAGAAAAGGGTCTGAGTGGGTAAGTATTACTGATGATTTTTGCCGTTATTTAATAGGAAAAAAGAATTGGATTTTTAAACGTTTCAGGTATACATTTTGTGGAGATGAGATATTTCTCCAAACTGTATTGTGGAATTCTCCATATAAGGAAAATATTTATGCATTGGATGATGAATTTAAAGGGTGTCAGCGTGAAATAATTTGGGAAGACGATAATCCTCATGTGTGGGGAAGTTCAGTTGGCGATATTGACATTTTGCGCAAGTCTGATAAATTGTTTGCTCGGAAATTTAGCTCAAAATATCCTGAGATAATAAAAGAAGTGCAAAAGATGGTGAAGTAAAATATAATATGTTTGTATTTTGACTATGGAATCCAATGTAGTTTCTGTAATTGTTCCGGTATATAATGCTGAGAAATATATAAAAGAGTGTGTTCAAAGTGTCTTGTCTCAAACTTATAAAGACTGGGAACTAATTTTGGTTGATGATGGTAGTACTGATTGTTCTGGAACTTTCTGCGATCAATTTGCACAAGTAGATAGCAGAATAAGTGTCATACATCAAGAAAACGCAGGCGTGACCAGGGCGCGTGCCAAAGGCGTTTTTTCATCTACTGGAAATTTTGTCTATTTTCTTGACGCTGATGATACAATCGAAAATGATACTTTAGAATATATGGTGGCACTTTTCAATGATGACATTGATTTGGTTGTTACCGATTATAAAAAGAATTTCATTTTGGAATGGGAAAAATATGCAGAAATTCTCTTGGGACATGGCTTATGGTATGCTTGTATGAAATTATATAGGAGAAGGTTATTTGATGAATATGTTTTTGATACTCCGCGATATTTTAAAACTGGCGAGGATTTTCTTATGCAACTTCGAATATTGAAGAATATGAAAGGCCGTGTTTTATGTAGTACTGTTTCTAAGTATCATTATAGAGAGGTGGAAACATCTGCTTCACGTGCATTTGTACCCACAATGGAATATGAAATTCAAATGTTGCACCAGGTTCAAAAACTTATATCCTTCTTACCCGAATCAGAAAGATTGGCTTATGCTCATTTTAAATTCCGGGTTGCTTGGTTGGGAGGTATGATAGGGCTTCAATATCCTATCTCATATCAAGATAAATGGGTTGTAGATATTTTGCGTGACAGTACTCAATATAAGTTGACCTTAAAAGAAAAAATCTCAGTATTGGCTGTGCGATGGACTTGTTTTAGGTGTTTTCTTATTTTTGAAAAAAAATTAAAGCATTTGTATAGGATATGTGTGAAATAATTATATTATGTTGGAAAAGTGTTTTTATGCATATCCTTATGCAATTCTGAAGAAACATAACATACTTATTCAATCACTATTTTATGATGTTTTGAAGAATCATACTTTATAATCTATAACAGGATATGCTTTTAAAGTCAGAGTCTGTACAATTGAAAGGAGTTGCCATTATGACAATGGTATTTCTTCACTTATTCAATAGAGCTGAAAATGTTGATTTATGTATTAATAGTGTGTATTTGTTTAATATACCTTTGACTTCTCAGTTGGCAAAATTTGCGGAAATATGTGTTCCTCTGTATCTTTTTTTAAGTGGATATGGTCTATATATATTGTATTTAAAAAATAATAATATCAGTCCTTCAAGAAGAATATTTAAGTTATATCTGAATTTTTGGACAGTTTTTATAATATTTATTCCTTTAGGATGTTTCTTAAAGCCAGATCAGTATCCTGGAAATTTATTGAATATTGTGGAAAATGTGACGGCATGGAGAACAAGCTATAATTGGGAATGGTGGTTTATATTTCCGTACATAATCTTGTTGTCTTTTGCTAATGTACTATTTAAATGTATTAGGCAATATGGTTTTTGGTCAATAGTCGTATCTTCAAGTATGATTTATGTCGTTTCATACTTATGTATCTCTTTTTATAAGTCGTATTTATTAGAGAATTACTTGATTTTTATTATATTAGAATCTTTTGAAATGGTGTGTAGTTTTGTATGGGGAGCATTATTTGTTAAGTACGATATATTTGGAAAAATAGAAAGAACTTTCAATTTTAAGAGCAATTATGCAACAGTTATAGGAATATTAATAATTATTGGACTTATATTAGTACGATCAATAATTCCAATACATGCAGCTCGTATTTTGTTTATGATAGCATTTGTCTGCAGTTATATGTTACTTAAGCGGAACACAATGATAAATGTCTTTTTAATGAACATTGGTGAGAAATCAACAGCTATATGGTTGATTCATACTTTTTTCTGTTATTATTTCTTTCATGACTTCATTTATGGCTTTAAATATCCTATTGTAATTTTTGTTGTCACATTTTTATTAAGTTATGTTTCAGCTCTATTTATAGATAATTTGTATCAAAGGATGTGGAACAAACTATCAAAATATTTTTGATGTATAGTAATATCTATGAGTGATTTCGTTTAAGCATTCTGTAATTTGACTAATTTTATTAATGGATTATAGGTGAAAATGGTAATGTTTGATCTTTTGATATCTACTATATTGAAAATGATTGTTGATCAACATGAAGGAAAAAATGGAGTATATTATTATTGGGAAATAATTTACGGTCGTTAATTCTGTTGGGTTTTATATTGTAGTAAGTAGTAAAGGTTCTATTTTCCGCCTTGACAAGTATCAATTTCTGGTATATTTTTGTGTCATAACCTTATAATAATAATGATTATGGCAAAAGAGAAAGTAAGCTACCAGGAGGTGTATGACCTCTACCAGCAATGTTGCGAGACCAAGGATCTTGGAGAGTTCTATGCTGATTATAGAGTAAAATACGACAAGTTCATGAATTGGCAGCGTCACTAGCTGTGGGGCGAGAAGTTAGGCAAGACAGTTCATGTTGAGCAACTCAAGGTTGCCAAAGTCCAGATAATCGGTAAACTATGCAATAGTCCAACT
>ULYN01030489.1_pt1 | contig 12396 bp, 10 predicted proteins | sample 1962311 | NCBI WGS metagenome assembly ULYN01 (sample SAMEA4835867, study PRJEB28245) | human gut metagenome | biome: gut microbiome; material: fecal sample | place: Denmark | collected 2008 | reverse complement strand
TTGTGAGAATTCTTAAAGAGCCTAAGAATGCTATTGTAAAGCAGTATCAGGCACTCTTCGGACTTGATGAAGTAGCACTTGAATTCACAGATGAAGCAATCGAGGCGGTGGCTCACAAGAGTTTTGAAAGAAAGACAGGTGCACGAGGTTTACGTTCAATCTTAGAATCAGTCATGAATGAAGTAATGTATGAGATTCCATCAGATGAGACAATAGCCAAATGTATAATAACTAAGGAAGCTGTAGAAGGCAGCGCAAAGCCTCTGTTAGAATACAGAACGGATGCTGTAAAAAAGGCACAGTAATGAATTGATTCAGGCGGACTGTTCGTGATGGACGGTCCGCCATTATTGATAGAGAGGAATATATGAATAACGAATATAACAGACATTATCCCACTATTCCATTGAGAAATGTAACTGTTTTTCCAGGAATGGTAATGCATTTCGATGTAAGCAGAAAGAAGTCGGTTAAAGCTGTTCAGGCAAGCATGGCGGGAGATCAGCTTATATATCTTGTTACCCAGAGAGATTCACAGGTAAGTGAGCCGGGAATAGAGGATTTATATACAGTAGGAACAATTGCCAAAGTAAAACAGATAATCAAGATGCCAGGTAAAATCTTAAGAGTACAGGTTGAAGGACTTGAAAAGGCAATTATAAACAGCTTTGAGGAAGTATCAGGCATGATGATTGCTGATATAAGCGTAATTGATGGATTAGAGAAGCCAGAAAAGGTTGTTTCAAGAGCAATAGTAGTTGGCATGCGTGAACTTTTATCGCAGTATTCACATGTTAATCCTAAGTTTGCCAAGGATACACTTAAGAGATGGATGTCATATAATGATGCAGAAAAGCTGATGATGGAGTTTGCACAGGAATTCCTGATGGATTATGATAAGAGACAGCAGTTTCTTGAAGTTGAAGACTATGAGCAGATGTATACATTTGCAGCAACATTGCTTATTAATGAAATTAATGCATACAGGATTAAAGAAGAACTTGGCAATGCAGTAAGAGAAAGAGTTGATAAGAACCAGAAAGATTACATATTAAGAGAAGAACTTGCGGCAATTAATGAAGAACTTGATGGAGGAACTGCATCGGAGGCAGAAGAATATGAGGCTGCGGTTGAAAAGTTAGATGCACCTGAATATGTAAAAGATAAGCTTAATAAAGAAATAAAGAGACTTAAATCTTTAGCTGGCAATAATGCGGAAGCAAATGTGGAGAGAACTTACATAGAGACATGCCTTGAACTTCCATGGAATGTGGGAACACAGGATAATAAGGATATAGACAATGCAGCAAAGGTGCTTGATTCAGATCATTATGGAATGAAGGATATTAAAGAAAGAATTCTTGAATCACTTGCGGTTAGAAATATAACAAGCAGTGGCAAAGCACCTATAATATGTCTTGCAGGACCTCCGGGAACAGGTAAGACTTCTATTGCAAAGTCAGTTGCGAAAGCACTAGGAAAAGAATATGTGAGAATCTGTCTTGGTGGTGTTAAAGATGAAGCTGAGATAAGAGGACACAGAAAGACATATATCGGTGCTATGCCAGGAAGAATTATTGAGGGACTTAAGGGCGCAAAGGTTAACAATCCACTTATGCTTCTTGATGAGATAGACAAGATGAGCAGCGATTATAAGGGAGATACTTCAGCAGCGCTTCTTGAGGTGTTAGACAGCGAGCAGAATGTTAATTTTGTTGACCACTATATAGAGATGCCAGTTGATTTGTCAAATGTGCTTTTTATAGCGACTGCTAATGACTTATCAAGAGTAAGCCGTCCTCTTCTTGATAGAATGGAGATAATAGAGGTTGGCTCGTATACGGCAAATGAAAAGTTTCATATTGCTAAGGAGCACCTTATTAAGAAGCAGATTAAACAGAACGGTCTGCTTGTATCAGATGTTAAATTCACAGATAAAGTTATAAGGACAATTATAGATTCTTATACACGAGAAGCGGGGGTGCGTGGGCTCGAAAGACAGATTGCCAAAGTTGTAAGAAAGGCGGTCAGCGAGTTGTATAAGGCAGGGGTATTCACGCCTGATGGAACAAGGGACAAGTCTATAAAGAAAACAGTTAACATATCTGATAAGAATATTACAGATTATCTTGGAAAAGTTAAGTACAGACCGGATAAGAAGAACCCAAAGGGTGAAGTTGGTATTGTAAGAGGCCTTGCATGGACGCAGGCGGGTGGGGATACTCTTGAGATAGAGGTTATAACGATGCCGGGCAAAGGCGAGTTCAAGCTTACAGGTAATATGGGTGATGTAATGAAAGAATCAGCAAGTATAGCGGTTTCTTACATCAAGTCTGTTACAGAGAAAGGCAGATACAAGGTGGATACAGAATATTTCCAGAAGCATGCATTCCATCTTCATATACCTGAGGGAGCGACTCCTAAAGACGGACCTTCTGCTGGTGTTACAATGGCTACAGCAATGTTATCTGCAGTTACAGGAATTCCGGTAAGGGCAGATGTTGCCATGACAGGAGAGCTTACACTAAGAGGCAGGGTTCTTCCGATAGGAGGACTTAAAGAAAAGCTTCTTGCAAGTAAGACAGCAGGCATAACAAATGTTTTCGTACCAGAAGATAATCAGGCAGATGTAGAGGAGCTTGATGCTGAGATAACTGATGGAATGAACATAATATATGTGAATAATGTTAAAGAAGTATTTGCACAGGCACTAATGCATTAAATGAAAGGAGATATGGATTATGGTTATTAAAAAGGTTAATCTGGATATAGTAGTCGGAGTGACAAGTACACTGCCTGAAACTCCATTTCCGGAGGTTGCATTTGCAGGCAAGTCAAATGTTGGTAAATCATCGCTCATTAATGCATTGATGAACAGGAAATCATATGCAAGAACATCATCACAGCCAGGTAAGACACAGACTATTAATTTCTATAATATTAATGACAGCATGTATCTGGTTGACCTTCCAGGTTATGGATATGCCAATGTAAGTCCGGCTGTCAAAGCCAAATGGGGTAAGATGATTGAGAAATATTTAAGAAAGAGCAGCCAGTTAAAGCAGGTGTTCTTGCTGATTGATATCCGTCATGACCCATCTGACAATGACAGAATGATGTATGACTGGATTGTAAATAATGGTTACAGACCTGTAATTGTTGCAACAAAGCTGGATAAGATTAAGAGAAGTCAGATAAGCAAACAGGTTAAAGCTGTAAGAACAGGACTTGGATTAAGACAGGAGGATATTCTTATTCCTTTTTCATCACAGACCAAGCAGGGACTTAAAGAATTATGGCAGCTTATAGATTCATATGTACTGCCACAGGAAGAAGTTACAGAAGAATTGCTGGAAGAAACTATAGATAATAAATAAAAAAGCGTTTCGACAGGTAAACTTGAGGAAATCTCATTTGCCTGTCGAAACGCTTTTTACATAAGTTTACGAACAATATAATCATATACTTCCTGACTGTTCTCACGCCATCTTGCACATATTATCTCAGCCTGTTCCTCAACTGGAACATTAAGATTGAGTTCGATAAGAGTTGTATCCCCTTCTTTTAACTGACAGTGTGCAATGTAATTGCCGTTAGATAACTTGTAGCAGTCAGTTACAGTGCCAGCCTCATTCTTTAATTCGTATTTGTTATCGAACAGATAAGTTTCTATATCATCGCGTATCGCAGTTGATATCTTGGTATAGAAAAATGCGATGGTATCCTCACCTTCTTTGGTAAGAGTATAGTGAGTGCTGCTCTGGTGCGTGTAGCCTCTTATAAAGCCGTCCTCAACCAGAGAGTTGATGGTTTCCTGGAAAGTGAAATAATCCGTGTATTGTTTATCCAACATGAAAGATGAGAGCTGTGTGTTGGATAACGGGAAATTCACTTTACTCAGCATATATAAAATCATTAATTTGTACAAAGTGGTTGAGTCAGTGTTCATAATCTTTTCCTTGATAAATCTTATTTTCTTTGAGGTAATGTGTGAGAGTATTAAGAACTCTCTTTTTGTCAGCAGTCCATAATGGTGCTGCAAGAATATTCTTAGGCCCGTCACCGGTAAGTCTGTGTATTACCATATTCTTGGGTAATACAGGGAGTATAGCTCCTATTGCGGCAAGGTATTCATCCATAGTAAGAGCTTTGAATAATCCTTTGCAATAATCATCGTAAAGGTCAGTATCTTTTAAAATGTGCAATAAAGAAATCTTGATTCCCGATGCACCGCTGTCTGCTATATAGCGGGCAGTAGCAATATAATCACTTATGGTTTCGTGAGGAAGACCAATTATCATATGGACAATCGGAGCAATTCTTATGGAAAGAAGATTTTTTACCGCTTCATCATATGTGGATAAAGGATATCCTCTGCGTATATAATCAGAAGACGAATCATTAATAGTCTGCAATCCTAATTCAATCCATACAGGCTTGATGTGGTTAAGCTCATCAAGAAGCTCTAGGATGTCATCGCCGAGACAATCTGGTCTTGTTGCTATAGACAGTATACGGATATCATCTCTTAGTATTACAGGCATAAAAAGTTCACGCAGATATTGGGCATCAGCATATGTGTTAGTAAATGATTGGAAATATGCAATATATTCACTGCCAGAATACTTATTAGATACCAAAGTCTTTGCTTTGTCAATATCTTTAACGGCAAAATCTCCGGAACCATGACCACTGCAGAATATACAGCCTCTTGTATCAAGAAATCCATCTCTGTTAGGACAGGTCATGTTTCCGGAAAGACTTAATTTGTATAATTTTTTACCATAAGTGTCTTTCAGATATTCACTTACAGAATAATAATACGGAAGCATAATTACTTCTCAATATGATCGATTACAGCCTTGCTGACAACATCAGCAACTCTTGGGTCAAATGCTTCAGGAAGGATATTAACATCACTTACTTCGTCATCTGGAACAAGGTTAGCAATTGCAAGTGCAGCAGCAAGCTTCATATCTTCAGTTATCTGTCTTGCACGGCCTTCAAGAGCACCCTTGAAGATACCAGGGAATGCAATAACATTATTTACCTGGTTAGGGAAATCAGAACGTCCTGTACCAACAACTCTTGCACCTGCTGCCTTGGCAACATCAGGCATAATCTCTGGAACAGGGTTAGCCATTGCAAATATAATTGCATCTTTATTCATAGTCTTAACCATATCGGCTGTAACGATGTTAGGAGCAGAAACTCCGACAAATATATCTGCACCACGGAGTGCATCAGCTAAAGAACCAGTCTTGTTCTCAAGGTTAGTTACTTCCATCATTGACTGCTGCATCCAGTTAAGACCTTCTGAAGCCTTTGAAAGGATACCAGACTTATCACACATTGTAACATGCTTAAAACCATATGTAAGAAGAAGCTTTGTAATAGCAACTCCGGCAGAACCGGCACCGTTAACTACTACCTGACAGTCTTCTTTAGTCTTGCCTGTTACCTTAAGTCCGTTAATGATACCTGCTAACACAACGATAGCAGTACCATGCTGGTCATCATGGAATACAGGTATGTCAAGAAGTTCCTTAAGTCTTGTCTCGATTTCAAAACATCTTGGAGCTGATATATCTTCAAGATTGATACCGCCAAATGCAGGTGCAATATTAACTACTGTTTTGATGATTTCTTCTGTGTCCTGTGTATCAAGGCAGACAGGTACAGCATTAACATTACCAAATTCCTTGAATAGAACAGCTTTTCCTTCCATAACAGGCATAGCGGCATGAGCACCGATATTACCAAGTCCAAGTACAGCACTTCCGTCAGATACAACAGCGATAGTATTTGCTTTAATTGTGTATTTGTAAGCAGCCTCTTTATCTTTTGCAATAACCTTGCATGGCTCTGCTACACCAGGAGTATAAGCAAGGGCAAGATCTTCTCTTGTCTGAATCTTCATTTTAGGAGTTGTTTCAAATTTACCATTCCATTCTTCATGGAGTCGTAAGGCTTTCTCTGCATTAGTCATAATATCTAATCTTCCTTTCAATTATAGTGCTTTTCACAGCAACATATATAATAACATATTGCTATGACTAAAAAAAGCATTTTTAGTCTTTTCTTTTAGAATAATACGTTGTATAATTAATTTATCTTTGATGCGATTTCTGCATCATTTCCCATTAAATTAAACTATGACTAATAACAGAGGTGGATTATATGAAGGCAAAGTTAGAAACATTGTCAGTCAGTGTATTACGTGAATTTGCGAAGGACAAGAATATAAAAAATATATCAACAATGAGAAAGAGCGAACTCATAGATGCAATTATTGCTGCAGCAGAAGGAGAAGAAAAGAGAGAGCCGGCGGAAGTTGAAGCTGTTGTTTCTGAAGATGCCAGAGCAGAACACGATGAGGCAGGAATATCGGATGAATCACACCATAAGAGTGAACAGTATGTTAAAGAAGATAAGAAAGATAATTATCATGCACAGCCAAGACAAGAGCATGATGCTCCATTGGCAGATGGAATACTTGAGGTTTTATCGGATGGTTATGGATTTATAAGATGTGAGAACTTTCTTCCGGGAGAGAACGATGTATATGTTTCACCATCACAGATAAGAAAGTTTAATCTAAAGACAGGAGACATTATACAGGGACCAAAGAGAATGAAGGCATCAGGAGAGAAGTTTTCAGCTCTTATGTATCTTGAGACGGTCAATGGAAAAGATCCGTCAGTTGCACAGAGAAGACCTGCATTTGAAAGTCTTACACCAATTTTTCCTAATGAAAGAATTCATCTTGAAAAAAATTCAAGTACAGTGGCAATGAGAATGGTTGATCTTATATCGCCTATAGGTAAGGGACAGCGAGGTATGATTGTTTCACAGCCTAAGTCAGGTAAGACAACGCTTCTTAAGCAGATTGCCAATGCTGTAACTAAGAATAACCCTGAGATGCATCTGATTATTCTTCTTATTGATGAAAGACCTGAGGAAGTAACTGATATCAAGGAATCAATCGTGGGTGATAATGTTGAAGTTATATATTCAACATTTGACGAGCTTCCAGAAAGACATAAGAGAGTATCTGAGATGGTTATTGAAAGAGCCAAGAGACTTGTTGAACAGAAGACAGATGTAATAATCCTTCTTGACAGTATCACAAGACTTGCAAGGGCATACAACCTTACAGTTCAGGCAAGTGGACGTACACTTTCAGGTGGTCTTGACCCTGCAGCACTTCATATGCCTAAGAGATTCTTTGGTGCAGCAAGAAATATGCGTGAGGGTGGAAGTCTTACAATCCTTGCAACTGCTCTTGTTGAGACAGGAAGCAAGATGGATGACGTTGTATTCGAGGAATTTAAGGGAACAGGTAATATGGAACTTGTTCTTGACAGAAAGCTATCAGAAAAGAGAGTGTTCCCTGCAATTGATATAGCAAAGTCAAGTACAAGAAGAGAAGATCTTCTTCTTAATAATGAAGAGCAGGAAGCTGTTGATATAATGAGAAAAGCTCTTAATGGATTAAAGACAGATGAGGCGGCAGAGAGAATCCTTGATTTGTTTGTCAAGACAAAGAATAACGAAGAACTGGTAAGAACAGTGAATAAGAACCATTATATCTAAGGTATAGTTTCTTTTTAGAACTTTTTTAAAAAATGCTTGCATAACATGTCGCATCGTGATACAATATGAAAGCTGTTTATGACAGATAAAGAGGTCATTGTGTCTAATGCGCATAGATCCCATCGGGACAGAAAGGGAATCTAAGGCGGAATTCACAATTGTAATACTTAATAATTTGTAAAGAGGTGAAATCATGAGAGAAGGAATCCATCCAGCTTATTATCAGGCAAAGGTTGTTTGCAACTGCGGTAACGAGTTCGTAACAGGTTCAACAAACGAAGAAATCCACGTAGAAATCTGTTCAAAGTGCCATCCGTTCTACACAGGACAGCAGAAGGCATCATCTACTCGCGGACGTATTGATAAGTTCAACAAGAAGTACGGAGTATCAAACAATTAATTTTGAAATTAAGGTTGAGGTTTTTCGGGACCTCAACTTTTTTTGAATGTATACATAACATTTTAGAAAGGTATGGTTAGTGATATGAAGCCATCAGGAATTGGGGGACAGGCTGTAATTGAGGGAATTATGATGCGTAATAAGGATAAGTATTCTATTGCGGTCAGAAAACCCGATAATGAAATAGAAGTTGTCGTAAGAGAAAGCAGACTCATAACAGAGAAGCATCCATGGCTCAATCTTCCGATAATCAGAGGAATTGTTAATTTTGTTGATTCACTGGTTACTGGGATATCAACAATTAATTATTCAGCGTCTTTTTATGATGATCCTGCAGAACAGGAAAAGACTAAGATTGATGAGGTTGGGAAGAATATTCTTAAAGACAAATTTGAATCAGTATTAATGGCAGTAACGGTTATTCTGTCAATATTCTTTGCAATCGGATTATTTATGGTTCTTCCTTATCTTGCAACAAGATTAATATCGAAATACATAATTTCTAAGGCTCTTCTTAATTTTATAGAAGGTATTGTGAGATTATTAATATTTGTTACATATGTATCGCTTATCTCCATGATGAAAGATATTAAGAGAACTTTCATGTATCATGGTGCTGAGCACAAATGTATCAACTGTATTGAGAATGGTGCCAGACTTACACCAGAGAATGTAAAGAACAGTTCAAGATATCATAAAAGATGTGGAACAAGCTTCTTATTCTTTGTAATGTTTATAAGTATTGTGTTTTTTATATTTATAAGAGTTGATAATGTTGCATTGCAGATATTAGTGAGAATTCTTCTTGTTCCTGTTATTGCAGGTGTTTCTTATGAAGTTATAAGATGGGCAGGAAAGAATGACAATGCATTTGTAAGAGTCTTAAGCAAACCGGGAATGTGGTTCCAGAAGTTAACAACAAGAGAACCTGACATGGATATGATAGAAGTTGCTATTAAAGCTGTTGAAGAAGTATTTGACTGGAAGCAGTTCCTTGCTGAATATTATGCAGAGGAGGAGAATCCTGTTGAGGCACTTGTTGCATCTGAGGCAGAGCTTGCAATTTCAGGAAGTCTTATTCATGGAAATGAAGAGACAAGAACTATAGATTTTGAAGAGCAGAAAGCTGAAAATAGTGCAGAGACAGAATTAACGCCTGAACAGAAATACATCCAGACCGGAAAAGAACTTGGATATGGTAAAGATGATCATGATGATCCATCAGCTATAGAAGGATTTGAATTCATAGATACTCCGGCATATATAGATAACTCACAGTCTGATACAGATAAAGATGATGCCGAGGAGCTTTCAGAAGAAGAGGTTGTAGCTGGTTTTGAATTCGAGACTGAGAAAGTGGAGCCTGAGGAGTCATATCTTGAAGATGTTCCTATGTTTAAACAGAAAAGGCTGGAAGACGAGTAGCTATGATGACAATCAGACAAGCAGTAAACTGGGGTGCTGAAAAGCTTAGAGACAATAATGTTGATAATGCAGAGTATGACAGCTTTGAATTGTTGTCGTCTATTAATGGAATGACAAGAACATTTTATTTTATTAATGGAGATAACGAACTGTCAGAGAAAGATTTCAGTTTATTTAAGGAATATATAGAAAAGAGAGCATCTCATAAACCATTGCAGCATATCCTCGGGAAAGCATATTTTTATGGATATGAGTTCGTGGTTAATGAAAATGTACTTATACCAAGGCAGGATACAGAAATTCTTGTCAGCGAGGTTATTAAAGTCGCAAAGGATGGATATGATATACTTGATATGTGTACAGGTTCAGGATGTATAGGCATAACACTTGCAAAGAAATTTCCTGATAGCAATGTGACAGGTGTTGATATATCTGACAAGGCATTAGCTGTAGCATGGAAGAATAAATGTAATCTTGATGCGGACAATATTGATTTCATACAGAGTGATTTATTTGCTGCATTAGGAGCGGACAGGAGATATGATATAATAGTGTCTAATCCGCCATATATACCAACTAAGGTAATTGAGGGACTTCAGGATGAGGTCCGTCTGCATGATCCAATGCTTGCACTTGATGGAACAGAGGATGGTCTCATGTTTTACAGAAGAATTACTGATAAATCATGGGATTATCTTAAGATGAATGGTTATCTGTGCTATGAAATAGGGGCTGAGCAGGCAGCAGATGTTTCAGATATTATGAAACAGGCAGGTTTTAAAGATATAGTGGTGGTTAAGGATTTAGCGGGTCTTGACCGCGTTGTTATGGGAAGAAAGTAACAATTAATATAAGTTTTATTAATTATAGAAAGGGAAAGTGACATAATATGTTTGATAGACTTGAAGATACAGTCAACAGATATGAAGATATAACTGCTGAACTTGGTAATCCAGATGTAGTTAATGACCAGGAAAAGTTCAGAAAGCTTATGAAGGAGCAGAGCAGTCTTGCACCACTTATAGAGACTTATACTGAGTATAAGAACTGTAAGAAGAATATTGAGGACAGTCTTGCTATTCTTGATGAAGAGACAGATGAAGAACTTAAAGAGATGGCTAAAGAGGAACTTAATGAGTCTAAGGCAAGAGTTGAAGAATTAGAACATGAATTAAAGATTCTTCTTTTACCTAAAGATCCTAATGATGACAAGGATATCGTTGTCGAGATAAGAGCAGGTGCTGGTGGAGAAGAAGCAGCACTTTTTGCAGCTGAGCTTTTCAGAATGTATGTACATTATGCACAGGCAAGGGGCTGGAAGGTTGAAGTATTAAGCGGTGATGAGACTGGTATCGGTGGTATGAAGGAAGTTGAATTCATGGTTAAGGGACAGGGTGCTTACTCTATTATGAAATATGAGTCAGGTGTTCACAGAGTACAGAGAATCCCAGTAACTGAATCTAATGGACGAATCCAGACTTCTACAGCTTCTGTAGCTGTTATGCCAGAGGCAGAAGAAGTTGATATCCATATCGATGAGAAGGATATCCGTATCGATGTTATGAGAGCTTCTGGTAATGGTGGTCAGTGTGTCAATACAACAGATTCAGCTGTACGTCTTACACATTATCCAACAGGAATTGTTATCTATTCACAGACAGAGAAGTCTCAGATTCAGAATAAAGAGAAAGCATTTGCACTCTTAAGAGCCAAGTTATACGATATTGAGACACAGAAGGCACATGATGCTGAAGCAGATGCAAGAAGAAGCCAGATTGGTACAGGTGACAGAGCTGAGAAGATAAGAACATATAATTTCCCACAGGGAAGAGTAACTGATCACAGAATTGGTCTTACATTATATAAGCTTGATAAGATTATGGATGGAGATATTCAGGATATTATTGATGCATGTATTGCTGCTGACCAGGCTGCAAAGCTTGCTAAAATGGGCGAGGATTAATAAGAATATATGAAGAAAAACAGACGTTCTAATCCGGTTGCACTGGTACCTATACTTGTATTTCTTGTTTTGTATCTTGGAACCGGAATTATATTTGAATATGTTATGAAGATTCCGATGGGATTTTATAATGTTCCGATTATTGTTGCATTTATGGCAGCAATACTTGTTGCATGTATGCAGAATTCTCAGCTTAAATTTGATGAGAAGCTCCAGGTGATGGCCAATGGCCTTGCGGATAAGAATATTATAACGATGCTTCTTATATTCATTACAGCGGGAATATTTGTTGGTGTTGTAGGAAGAAGCAGTGCAGAAAGTGTAGCATATTTCATGCTTGGCATTATTCCTACAAAGTTTGCAGTGGCAGTACTTTTTATCGTTGCTTGCTTTGTTTCTACGGCTATGGGAACATCAGTTGGAACAATAACTCTTATTACACCGATTGCGGTTGCAGTGTCGGAAGCGTCAGGCTTTAGTATGGCACTCTGCGTTGCATCTGTTATGGGTGGAGCGATGTTCGGAGATAATCTTTCATTTATATCAGATACTACAATTGCGGCATGTAATGGTCAGGGATGTGCTATGAAGGATAAGTTCAGGGAGAACTTCTGGATTGCGCTTCCTGCAGCAATTGTGACACTTGTTATAATTCTTATTCTATCTTTTAATACAGATATTCATGGTGAGATTGCACATTCATATAATCTTTTTCAGATTATTCCATATGTGCTTGTACTTGCAGGTGGAATTATTGGTGTAAATGTTTTTGTTGTTCTTATAACAGGTATAATCTCGGGAATAGTTATTATGCTTGTTATGGGTGGGGTTACATTGGAGACTCTGCTTCTTAATATGGGAAGCGGTGCATCAGGAATGTTTGAAACATGTATGGTGGCAGTGCTTGTATCTGTAATGTGCTCACTCATTAAAGAGTATGGTGGATTTAACGCCCTGCTTAATGGAATAAGAAGATTATTTAAAGGGAAAAAAGGTGGACAGCTTGGAATGG
>ULYN01011753.1_pt1 | contig 12681 bp, 5 predicted proteins | sample 1962311 | NCBI WGS metagenome assembly ULYN01 (sample SAMEA4835867, study PRJEB28245) | human gut metagenome | biome: gut microbiome; material: fecal sample | place: Denmark | collected 2008 | reverse complement strand
GCGGCTGACACAACCGTAGCTGATAGTGCTGCAGCTTCAGGAGATAATTATAACTGCTATTCAGCGAACTTCCCTGTTACCTATTCAGGTTCATACAAGGATCTTAAGGATGTCATTGATTATATTCAGAGTGGAGACTTCCGTATGACTGTTGATTCTATCAGTATCGCTTTTGATGAGGAGACAGGAAAATATATAGGTGATATGTCGTTCACATCATACGCAGTAAACGGTGGAGACAGAACCACAGATCAGGTAGATGTTAATGTTCAGAACGGAAAGGATAATATCTTCGGTAACCCGACAAAGAAGTCAACAGCTACAACAACTACATCAAGCGATAATGCTCAGTAGGTAGTTATAAACCTGAAACCCGTAAACAGTTTTTAAACGGAGTGAGAAGTAGAAAATGACAAAGAAAAACAATAAAGGCTTTAGTTTGATAGAAGTAATCATTGCTGTAGCCGTATTTGCCATATTGATCGTTCCTCTTACCTCCCAGTTGATTTCCGCTGTTAATATCAATAAGAAATCAACCAAGAAACAGTATGCCATTGATAAAGCAGAACAGATCATGGAAAGCTTTAAAACTGCAGATATGAGTAGTAGTGCCATCAGTATACCTGATGGCAATTCTACAGGTAGCTATAATTTCACCTGCACAACTACAACTCCGAAAACAACGGATAATAAGATTGCCGGAGTGAAGAAGGTGAATTATACGGAGAAGACATACACATGTAATGACATATCTATAGGAGGAAATTACGCGAAGTATGGCTGTACAGTCACGGTCAGTGATCTTGCACAGCAGGTTGCTGCGATGGGGTATATCTGGGATCCGGCAACAGAAGATGCAAAAGTTGATGAAAATGGTGATTATGTTAAGATCACATCTTCAGTAGGTACTGTTCGTACACTGGATAATAAACAGGCAGCGATCATTGCCGGGGCAACTTACACAGGTGATACCGGAACCGCAGATGGAAATAATCTGGATAATCAGGCAAGTGCATATTTTAAGGATCAGAAGACAGAACTGTTAAAGAGTCATACAGTGCAGTATAATCAGATGCTTTCCAGTGATGGTGATGAATTCTGGAAGAATGATGAGTTCTCAAAGACAACGACGATTAAAGTGTCAAAGACTGCAAATAACAAATATCGTGTGCAGTGTATCGTAAAGTATGTAGATAAGACAACAATCGGCGTTATTAAGTCTGAATATGAGAACAATACAAATAACGTATATAAACCAGCCAGTGCAAATGGAGAAGGTGTAGTATATCAGAATGATTATGATAAACTGCCACCAATCTATCTGTTATATGTTCCTGCAACCAGTAATGGTATCTATGTAAATCGTGATTATGTGAATATAGATACAAATGCATTAGATGCGGATGAAAAGGCAAAGATTTATATTTTCCAGACTGTAGCAGATATTGATGATAAGTATGCAGAAATTATCAATGAAGCTTTGCAGGGCGGTGATAGCAGCAAGACACTTGATGATCTGATTTATGTAAATAATCAGCATAAGGTATCTCCATCATCTGTAAAGGTGCGTGTGAATTTTGCAGATTCAACCGGAACACTTAAGAAACCGGCAGATGAAGCAAAGATTAATACATTAGCCGGAAAGACTAAAGTATATGCGAACTTTACAGTAGATAAACCAAATTCAACTGTAAGTGTTATGGGAACAAAGGATGATACGGCGGACGATGTCTATATGTACGATCTGACTGTTCTTATGGAAGAAAAAGACAGTAATGATAAGACGACTGACAAGACGACTATATCAGGAACAAGGGGGAATTAGAAGATGCTTAAAAAATTAAAGAGCAGACTGAAGCACATGAGTAATCGTGGTTCCAGTTTTGTCCTTGTAATTGTATCTGCAACGTTTTTGAGTATTCTGGTATCCGCCCTGTTAATGGGTATGTTATTAGCATACAAACTCAGATATTACAAGATTAATTCATTGAATAACTTCTACAGTGTAGAGAAGGCAATGGATGAGATTTATGCAGGAATTGGTGCAACGACAAATGAACACTTATATTCCGCATATACAACGACTGCAGAGTTAGTTGTATATTATAAAGATGGAAAGTATACGAATCTTTCTGAGACAGAGGCAAATAATCTGTTCAAAAAGTTTTTTATGCAGGGAATTATGGATGATGATAATCTGAATAAAATCCCTACATTAGTAGCTACATTGCAGGGTTATATTACAGATCCGAATGTTACACTTGATTGTGATAATCTTCGAATTGTATATACAGATAATGCGGGAAAACACAGTTATATCAAATATGTTAAGAATTCCCTGACGGGAGATATTTCCGGACAGACAAATACGGAACCGGGATTTAATTCAGGAACTGTAGAGACGATTGCATTTAAGAACGTAGGTGTTAAGAGAACAATTACATTGACTGCTGCAACAGATAGGGAGACGATGGCTCCAGGAACGTATGAGCAGTCAATTATGACGGACTTGGTACTTAAAAAACCAGAATATAATGTTTCGTTTGATATGACAGGTATAAACAGCAATAGTTTGTATAGTTATGCATTTCTGGCAGATATGGGACTGCAGGTATCCGGAACAACTACGAATTATAACGATGCAAGTGCAACAGTTGTAAATGTTAAAGGAAATGTATACACAGCATCTGATTATTATAATAAAGATTATAATGCTGTGACTGCAACAAAAGTTACAAACAAATATAATGATAGTGTTGTAAGAAACTGGGGCGCTACAGATGAAAGCACTAATTCTGGTATTTTTGTTGACAAAGCATCATTGACAATGAATTCAGATGTTATTGTAAATTCTGGTGCATTGACAGCATATAATGGTGCAGATATTACTCTTTCAGGTAGAAGTTCGAACCTTTCAGAGCTCTGGACCGATAATATTATCATTGATGGAGATAAAGGCGGTTCTATTACAGCGGCAGCAAACGCTTATGTATATGATGATACAGAGTTAAATGCAGAAGAATCTAATTTGACATTCTTTAAGGGTACATACTTTGGATATAGCTATTCTACAGATGATATTCGGAGCATTAAGCTTCTCGGGAATGCGGGCAAACTCCCTACAAATTACAGTTTAAAATCTCATTTTAGTGATAGTGCGATTATTGTAAATGGTAAGAAGTCCACATTGGATCTGAAGAGCTTACAATCTCTTTATATTGCGGGTAAATCATATATTGAGTTCTCAAAAGTGGCAGCTTCTTCTATCACAGATGCTAATGAGAGAAAAGAACTCGGTCTTGTTGATGCAGATGGAAATGAAAAGAATCTGGACTATGCATTTACAACATTGAAGGATTATTCAACTGGTCAGTCGCTTGATGTGAAATCCAATCAGTTGATTTTCCTGACACAGTGGGAGCCGGTTGCAGGCAGCGAGACAGTAGATTCAAATGGTTATACACATGTTAAGCTGAAGTTCCCAAATAGTTTTAACAATGATGTTAAATTAAAGGAATTATACAAAGAGTTTACTGAAAAACTGAGTAATAATGAATTGGTAGTTAATGCGATCAAACAGACGGTGTCTGGTCATGATTATTATTATCTTTATATTAAAGCGGGAGATAATAAGCAGAGTAATGTAGAAGAAGCAGAAGCTTTTGTAAAGAAGTATTATGATCTTCTGGCAGAGAATCTGGAAGAAACAAATAAGAAGATATATAACGTATCTAATTATGACAGCTTCGATGTGACATTGTTACTTCCTGTTGGTGCAGATGGCAAGGTAGATTCTTCTAAGGTTGGTTCAGGCGCGGCAGTAACGGCACAGAATAAGAATGACGGATCTTTATATATTCAGGCATCAACAAAGAGTACGATGAGTGTTGAAACGGCTTTAAAAGCAGCAGCTACATCTAAGACATTCACCATGTTGCTTGGAAATGGAGACACGACAGCAAATAATCTTGCTTATGAAAACCTTAAAACAAGTGCAGGACAGTTAACTGGATCAGATTCTGAAACAGAGGCACATAAGGTGAGTAATTTCCTTAATTACATGTATATCAACATGAAAGATCATCTGTCTGTATTAAACAATAAGGTGTTGGATGCTGAAGGTAAGGAGACCGATGAAGAGCAATCTGCATGGGCATTAGTAAAATATACAGATTATACAGAGACCAGTAATGGAAAGCAGTCTCAGAAGTACAGATACGAGCATGCACAATTCAAAAATGTAGGTGCTAATAAAGGTGATTATACAAGAACTCAGTTAGCATCAGGCGAGTATCAGTACACATATGTTGGCAAGGATGCAGATGGAAAGTATAAGGGAGATTATGTAAGAAGTGATTCGTACTCTTATAATTACAGTCTGACACCATTAAATAACTATGTTGACTTTACAAAGATTTTTGGAACGCATACACTGCCTGACGGCACTAACCATACAGCGCATAAGAATATCAGTAAAACGATTTCGTCTGATGATGGATCAGCAGATTCGATTCTTGTTATCAATGATGGAGATGTAACGCTTGATACAGCTACTGGTAATTCTTTACAGGGAGTTGTTATCTGTGGCGGTGATGTGAAGTTCAGCAATAAAGTAAAATCTTTCCGTGGATTGATCATTGCAGGCGGTAAGGTGATCTGTAACAGCAGTATCAGCCTTTCAGCAGATGTATCATATACGGCGAGTGTACTGAAGAAGTGCGCAGACAGCACAGATACAGATGTAAGCGTAGTTACAAGAGAAATCTTAAAGAACTATGTAAAAGAAGAAAAAGACAGTAGTGCAGAGGTGAAGAGTTCTACTTTATCTGACATCTCTTATAGTGATATTCTTGAATTCCAGAACTGGAAGAAGAATGTAGATTAGGAGGGGTGAAGATGAAGAAAAGAAACAATGCTGGATATTCTCTGGTAGAACTGATTATTGTTCTTGGAATAATAGCGGTGTTATCCGGACTGGCAGCTGTTACGATATCAGCGATATCAACTGCCCGGGCTACCTCGGCTAAAGAGTCATTCAATGAGGAATTGTCTACATTAGTAAAATTGACAAAATCTCAAAATAAAAAAGCTGCTATGTTGATTGAAAAGGTTGACGATAAATATCAGATTACATACGGAACCTTTACGGGTGATGTTACGCGTAAAGCGAATGGAGACCCTTCAGATGATTTTAAAGACAGAGCTAACTTTACTGCAGACACATCAATAGATACTATAACGCTGGATCGCGTAAAGATTATGTACGCGGCAAAATCTTCAGATACCGCAAAAGAGGTTACTGAAGTAAATGGCACAGCGGGTTTTATGATCGTTATGTTTAATAAAGCAGATGGTTCGGTTTGGTCGGGAGATGGTATTTATACTTTCAATAAGGAGCGGTCGAATGCATCAGTAGGTAAAGTAACATTAAACAAAACGACTGGTAGTCATTATACAGGATCATAAGGAGGGATGAATAGTGAAAAAAACAGAGAATAAGGGTTTCACTTTCATTGAACTGGTACTTTACATAGGTATCTTAAGTGTATTTATGGTAGCAGTTACAACCCTGATTGGATCAGTGGTTGCTTCCAATCGGAAGATGACATCCAGAAAGAAGATACAGACACAGGCTGAAGAAGCCTATGATACTATGTCTGATATGCTGATGGCAGCAACAGATGTTAAGATTTATGCAAAAGCAAAGCGAGTAGGTGAAACATCATCGAAAGAAGGCGTATATCTGGTTCCTGATGCGTCGGATTTAAGACAGGATGATGGTTCTTATAAAGAAGGAGGCGGAAACAAAACAGTGCAGGTAGCCCCTTCTTCAAATCCTGCAAGCGGATCGAATAAAAGACCTTGCTACAACATCGGTGAGTTGGATAAAGATGTAGCACTCAGTACGGTATCGACAACGGTAGGTTCAAAGACGGCGGATAAGCTTTATATTAAGCTTAATTATGCATCCGGTCTGGATTCAACAACAGGTGATAGCGAGATAACAAGTTGTACTCTATTATATGATAAGACAAACAAGAAGTTATATGCTTACAGAATGAAGGCGTCTAATTCCGGAGGCGGATCATTTATTGATTCAAGTAATGATGAGGCCTGTCTGCTTGCAAAGAATGTTGAGCAGTTTGATGTGAAGGTGAATCCGGATGAGGATAGTTTTGCAATCACCATGAAACTTCAGGATGCACAGACAGCAGCATCTTATACAGTGGATGGAGTTGTCAGCCTTAGAAATTCAAATGTGTTAAAAGCGCATTCAAACTAAAAGGAGGAAAGAATAGTGTTTAAGAATAAAAAAGTTGTTTTATCTTCCGTAGCAATCATCTTTACACTGATTGTTAGTGCGGTATTCGTCAATTTCACATTAGCTAATTCTGGAACTCCTGTAAATGAAAATAACGCAGAACTGAGTGCTGCAACAGGACTTGTAGGCTATTCGAATATTGACCTTGCGGTTATCAATTCGAACAGCGCCAGTTTAAAGGCAACAGGTGATGACAAATATCGTATTGTTCAGATCCTTCCAAAGTCTAAATCAAATGACGATATTGCGAAAGCAGATACAGATATGACTGCTAAAGTTACTGCATCAAACTATAAAGGTAATATCAAAAATGAGTCTGATTATACAAATACAACACCATTATGGAAGTATGTGTATGATGGTGAGTATTTCAGATATGCGGTATTTGATGGTTATAAGACGATTGCATCCCAGAAGATGGCAGCCGGAGCAGTGACATTAACAACGGTTACTGTTGACAATCTGAACAGTATGGATACAAATGCAAAAGCAATTTTATCTGCAGCGGATTTCATATATATCGTTGCACCGGATGAGAATGCATATGCATCAAAAGACAAAGATATAAGCGAAGCATTATATAATTGGCTTGTAAGCTATACAATGGATGACCGCCATCCGATCGTTCTTGATAAATATACACTTTGTGTAAAAGATGCAAGTTCGATAAAGGGAAATAATGATACATATCGTATGGGAACATTAGCATTCAAGTTGATTACAAAGAATCTGACAGCCCGTATAGATAATGTATTAGCAGTAGAGCCGGGATATTTCAATGTGCTTTATAAAGAAGCAAGTGATAATGATGTACCGGATCCAACCCAAAAGACAACAAAGACAATTTCAGATTTCATCCTTACAGCGGAACGTTCTGCGACAGAGGGTGGAAATGACTATATCAACAAAAACAGATATTATAAATGGTATGAAGATAATTCATTGACAGACTTCCTGAATTTCCAGACGAATCACAGTGATTCTGCATATATTAAGGTATCAAGTTCTATTGGTGGTATTACAGCTTCCAGAACAAAATGGGATTTTGATAATGCAGAAGTACTTGTTATTTCAAATGGTGAGTCATCGAGGATGTTTGATGAATTAGCAGCAAACAATGATTCCACACATATGGATGCAAGTGCCTATACTTTCAATAAGAAGACTAATACCTGGGAAGCAGAAGAAACAGCAGAGAACAGTGTATTCACAGGAGCCGCTTATGCAAGCCGTGGATACAGATATGTGCCAAGTGGTGCGAATATCTATGTTCTTCAGAGCCGTGATATCAAGAATGCTTTGACCTCAGGTGAAGGTGCTGTCTATTCAACGACCGATCTTTCAAATACCGGTTTTCAGGATGTTGCAACTAAGGAATTATCCGGAGAGGTTCGTTCATCTGTAGATCTTACCGGATCAAATGTATATCTTACTGTTACAATAGACGGAAAGACTTATCTGGTTGGTAAGAATGAGACAGAGAAGTATTCAGTTATGCTTTCATCTTTAGAAGGTGGAAACGGTTCTTTTGACAGTGCGACAAATACTTATGTGTACAATTATAATTTCTCATATCTGAATGCCGGTTCTGAATTCCAGTATGGAGTGATCATTGAGCCTGCCGGAACAGCAATTGATGAGCTTGTTGCAGCTGCAGGAAGTGGAACCGGAACAGGAACCGGAACTGGAACCGGAACTGGAACAGATGATACTATAGTGACGGGTGCTTATGAAGTTGGCAGCAATGGATGTAATTTCATTGTTACAAAGAATGGTGAGCAGAAATCAGCAGATTATGATTATACAAACGTTGCAGATACATATGCAGAGTTTACAAAGAAGACAACAGAATCAGATCCTGCTTATGATGCAAATTATTCATCAAACTTATCTTATGAATATACTGTTTTGGATTATTCAGAAGATTCTACAGAAGGTAGAGATAAGGCATTTAATTATGTCAATAAGTTATATCTAGATCACAAAGCGGAAGCACTTACCAAGAATTCTACAAAACAGGTGATTGACTTTACACAGTTTGATTTTATCTTTATCGAGTCGGGTGCTTATAAAGATGAGATTGGAAAAGATGCATATAAATCATTATGCGACGCTGTTGAAGGTGGTGTATATGTAATTGCCAGTGATAAAGCCGGAGATGGTGTTGGCTCTGGAGATGGTGATGATGACAATAATGGCGGAAATAAGACCATTATCAGTCCGTCAGCAAAAGCAATTGCAGATATCATTAATGCAGGTCAGTATCGTGATGGCTCTGATAATAAGTTCAAGGTTCTTGAAATTCAACCGGATTATCCGATTGATCGCGAGTTAGCAGAAACCAAGAATAAAAATTCTTCCTATTCAAAACATATGGATGGTTCAGAGATAAAGGGTGATTATTATACTGTTCCGTCAGATGTGATTGAGGGTAAGGCCAAAGAAGAACTTCAGAAGAATGTTGAGTATTATGACTTTGATCTGACAAAGGCCAAACTTGCATATGCAATAGATGGATTAAACTATGGTGATATCGAACTTACTCAGGTTTCTACGGAAGCATTGATCGGTATGAAAGATGATATCGCAACAAGTTATGATCTGGTTTATATCGGTGGTGATTATACAGCACTTGATAGAAGCGTTGAGGAAGTTTATTCTGCACATAGTGGTAATCTGAATGGTGATGCGATCAAAGCATTAGGTTATGGTTTACCGACATTCATTATGTACACACATACAGGTATGTTAGAGTATATTACAGATAATTATATGCCGGCAGATCTGGTAGGTAAGGCAGTATACATGCCTGAAAACGGTAATGATCTTACAAAGACAAAGTATGATGAACTTGTAGAATATATAGATGCCGGAAAACCGGTTATCTTCGGTGATGAACTGACATCTGTATATGAGAAGATGCAGGGTTACAATGTTAAGAACGGCGTGAATGCATTGACTCAGGTTCAGCTTCTTTCAGGTTACTGGTTTAAAGATGATGGAACGATCGAAAAGGGAAATTATTACCTGGATCCATCTTCCAGAGTGTATAAGCTTGTGAAGTATGCATATGATAAAAAAGCAGCTTCTACAAGTGTGAAAAATGTATTATGGGGATATGATCATGATGATACGCAGATGATAGATAATCAGAATGGAACGTATGGTCAGACCTTATATACGGCGAAAGAGATCGGTACAGGCGGATCTTACAAGATTCATCTGACTACGGATGTAGAGAATGAGAGCTGGTTCCAGAATGACGATCCTTCAGTGATTAAGTCTTATGCAGTCGTACCATCTGATACGATGAAGACCTCACTGAACAGTCTGATCAAGAGTTCAGCAAGCAGAGTGAGAGTAGTATTTACAAATAAACCTGCTACCTATAAGGAAGGAATTACGAGTTCTTATCTGAGAACGACCAGTCTTCCATTTGAGTTCGAGGTCAGAAGCAGTAAGTCGGATGCCACATATACATATAAGTTATATTGTGATAAAGATCGTAACATGACATTTGATTCAAGTGATTATCATACAGAGGGAACTCTTACAAAAGGAGCTGCTTCTGCAGGAATGACATCATATACTGCATCAACCACATTGGAATTGGATGAAGACTTTTTCGGATCAGCCAGCTGGTATCTGGAGATCTATGAGGGAACTGAGCTTATAGCAACCAGTTCAGGGCTTAGTAAGGTTGTGAATGAGACAGCTGATAAGAACAATATCAATGTCCTTCAGATCCAGACAATGTATGATGGCCAGACAACAGACTTCCATAATTTTAAGGATACTTTATACTTTGATATTCAGTCTCAGTGGGCACATAAGATCATGTATTACAATGGCCTTACATCAGAACCGAAACTGGGATCAGAAGTAGCATTATCACAGTACAAATCACTTGGACGTCATGAGAACCGTTTTGGAATTGTACAGTATGACCTGAGTGCCGGAGATGATAACTGGTATTCAAACCTTGCAGATACGATTACGGATGATTATAATATCAATCTTGATATGGCGGTTATCAATAAGAATAAAGCAAGTTTTACAACAGCAGATAATGCAAGCGGAACTTATAACTGCCTGGAGCAGTGGGTTGCAGATGCAGAGACACTGTCCAAAGCAGGCGGTAAAGTTGATGGAATGACTCGGCAGGATTATGCAGATGGCTTGCAGGAGAAATGGACTGCATATCAGAATGCAAAGGCTGCTGTTGAAACTCCAAAGGAAAATATTGATAAGTATCTGGAGGGTGCAATCGACCAGTTTGGAAATGATGCAACTAAGATAGATACAGCAAAGTATGGTAAATACAGACAGGGTTCACAGTCTCTGCTTGGTGCATTGAACAGATGGGTACCGGAAAGTGAGATTGTGCAGCTGTTTAACTACTGTATAAAGACCGGAGATTATTCTATGATCTTCATGAAATATTATGGAGACAAGGGAACTAATTTCAATGAGTTTGGAACATATGGAACATTATTTACGGCATATCGTGATGCAAAGGATGCAGAGCTGAATGCAAAGGATGAGTATTATAAATACTTAAGAAGATCTTATGGTAAGGACTTCCTTAAGAAGATGTATTCTATCCTGGTACTTGGTCCTTCTGCAGCATTCTCACCATATGGAGACAGCACAAGTGCTTATGTTGATATGAATGCAACGACATGTCAGTACATTAAGGATTATGTAAAAGCCGGAGGAGATTTGTTCTTCTTCCATGATACAATGTCACCATATTCAAAGAAGGCGGGTGGTGCTTATACACTTACTACAAACTTGCTTGATATGGTTGGACTGAACCGATTCCATGTGGATCTTACAAACCAGAAGAGTTCATATGCTCAGACAAATGATGGCTATGAGTATAAGTCATATAAGGATAAGTCAGATACATATTATCTGACACCATACGGATTCAATACAACAGCCGGAATATCAGGAAAGCTGAATCAGACATCGGGAATCTATGACAGCACGATTAAGACATTAAAGAATTATAATTCAAATTATAATGTAACACAGATTCCGAGTGATAAGTCTAGCTGGAATATAAGTGCATTATCAATGTCATATCTGTATTTTGCAGTGAATAAGAGTATACATGCAGAGAATAATACACCATATATTTATTCAAAGATGGATGTAAACGGTGCACTTCGTACCACAACCAATGATGGTAACAGAGATGAGTCTGCATTTGCGCAGACAGCAAAGGCTTCCAGATTAAATGAAGGTCTGGTTACCCTGTATCCGTTTGCGATAGGTTCATCCCTGAATATATCGGGTACACATCAGCAGGCATATTCACTGGATCTTGAGGCTACGAAGACAACAGTCTGGTATACACTTGCAGGATGTAATAACAATGGTAATGCAAAGACAATGTCATCTTATTATGCTGCATCACCTTATGATGGAATGGAGAGTTACTTCATTTATACAACAGCGTATGGTAACGGAGCTATCACATATTGTGGAGCCGGTCATACATCTGTAACAGGTAATGGAACAAAGAATAATGATGAGAGAAAATTGTTCATCAATGTTATTATTAACAGTGCTTTAGCATCAGTGCCTAAGCCGGATGTAACATTGTTCCAGCCGGATACAAACTTTGTGAATGAGCTTGGTAAGGATGAGTCAGCAGGCAATAATATTTATCTGATTGAAATAGCAGATAAGACAACATCGCCAAACTTTGATGCAAAAATTGATATTCCGGACGGTATCACCGTAGATCGGATCAATGTGTATTATGATCTGGATCTGAATGATCAGGATCCTAAGAAGTTAAGTCCGGTATATTCTGCTACAAAGGATAAACTGGTTTGGAGCTGGAAACGTTCGGATATCGAAAAACAGTTTGTAAAGTTTACAGATGCAGAGTTGAAAGACAGAACGGATGAAAAAATCTGGAAGTGGAAAGCGTATGATGCTATTAAATCTCATCTGACAGAAGCAGAGAAAAACGAGTTATCACAGCATGGTTACATTGCATTGACAGAAGAAGAGAAGCAGGCAAAGATGACTTGGTTAGCTACTTTTGATGGATTTGTACAGTTTGATGATGCGACAGAAAAGATTAAGGTTAGAGATCAGTATTCAAATAATAAGCTGAAACCTTCAGAAGAGTGTTTTGCACCGTATGGTGGTAATTATACTTATATTGTTGTTGAAGTTTATTATGGCGGTGAAGCTACACCAGTACAGAAGATCATCAAGATTAAAGCTGCTGATCCACTCTTCAACCTGACACAGAACAATACAAACAGTATTGTAACTGTAGATGGTATTGAAGCAGAAAAATATACATTAGCTTAATATGAGCTATTAAAAACACA
>ULYN01007575.1_pt1 | contig 12746 bp, 10 predicted proteins | sample 1962311 | NCBI WGS metagenome assembly ULYN01 (sample SAMEA4835867, study PRJEB28245) | human gut metagenome | biome: gut microbiome; material: fecal sample | place: Denmark | collected 2008 | reverse complement strand
GATTTATTTACCAAGATAGATAATATAACAGAGCTGACTGCAGATTTTAAATATAGGGATATTGATTGTATAGCAGACATTAACGATGAGGATAATCAAAGCGATTACGGACATAGAAATATTATCGATAATGACTGTGAAGATGTGGTAATGATTAATACTGCTGATAAGCATCTTATTGTTGCTAATCATATCAACAATATATCTATTGTTAATACGGAGGATGCAACATATATATCAGACAGAGAACACATTTCTTTAATCAAGGATATTGTTAAATCTCATGTAGAAGAGTATAAGCCTTATTTTGACAGTTCCAAGGTTTCATTTCGTGAATGGGGAATGCATCAGATATTGTGTATGACCAAGAATTATAAGGTTAAGAAAGTAACTTTGTACCCTGGTATGAGTATGAAAATGCATTGCCATGAACACCGCTCTGAAAACTGGATGGTTGTTGATGGTATTGCAACTATTCAGATAGGTGATAATGTTGCAGAATATGGCAGGGGAGCAACTGTAAGCATACCTGTTGGCATGCCACATAAGGTTTCCAATCATGGAACTGAGAATGTGGTTATTATTGAGACTGGTATAGGCGAGATTATGTCTGAATCTGATTTCTTACGAATAGAACCCGTTCAGGAGTCTCATAAAATTCCTGATATTATCAGACTTGAACCAGCATTCAAGGATTATCTGTGGGGTGGAACCAAGCTAAGAACTGTATTTGGCAAGAAATGTGATTATGATATTATTGCGGAAAGCTGGGAATTGTCTGCACATCCAGATGGACAGTCAATTATTGCGGATGGTCCATATAAGGGAATGTATTTCGGTGAATTTATTGAAAAATTTGGAGCAGATACAGTTGGCTGGAAGAGTGGCTCACTTGACCGTTTTCCAATTCTTATAAAGTTCATAGATGCTATGAAGCCTTTATCTATCCAGATTCATCCGGATGATGAGTATGCATTAGGAAATGAGAATGAATTTGGCAAGAATGAAATGTGGTATGTTGTTGACTGTGAACCCGGCGCTTATCTGTATTGCGGTCTTTCTAAGGATGCTAGCAAAGAAGAGATAAGAGAACGTATTGAGAATAACACAATAACGGATATTCTTAATAAGGTAGAAGTCAGCAAAGGTGACTGCGTTATGGTCAAAGCCGGCACAATTCATGCTATTGGAGCCGGAATCCTTATATGTGAAATACAGCAGAATTCTAATTGTACTTATCGTATGTACGATTATGACCGCAGGGACAAGTTCGGAAATAAGCGCGAACTGCATGTCGATAAAGCACTTGATGTTGTTGATACTAAAAAGTATGTATCATATGAAAGCTGCGAAAACACAGATGATAAGGCGTTGGAAGAGGCAGCTATAACTCTTGAAGAGGATTCAACAGCTGGACAACTGTTAGTCAGCTGCAAGTATTTTGAATGTTACAAATACGACATATCTGACCATGTAACAATTAATGTCGACACAGCATCTTTCCGTTCCGTAATCTTTACAGAAGGAAAGGGAACTATCAGGGTTGACGACAACATTAAAAACTACAAAGCTGGTGACAGCTTCTTCATAACTGCAGGCAATAAGACTGTGGATATTGAGGGCGATGGCGTGGCGATTGTTACTAATGTGTGAGAAAAGAGTAGCATATTATATATCTCCGTTGGCAAGGCATTTGCTTTGCTGGCGGAGATTTTTTGTTTGCTCTGAAATGGGGCTGTGAATTGTAATACTGATTGATAAGAAGATTATAATATGTTATTATCTAGTTAAGTCGGAATGTGGAAATAATTGTACGGATTAATTCAAGATTACATAGGGTAAGGAGCAATATGCTATGGATAAATTTGGGTTAATTCAAGTTGTAAAACGAAGTCCCTTTGGGGACTGGAATATTTGATGGGAGAGAGGTTGATGAGGCCTCTCTTAATGTGCAGGGTATATATAATAATTAAATTGAGAGCTAAGATAAATAGGATAATAAAGTAGGAAATGATGTATATGTATTTTCTATAATAGACTAAAAGAACGGATGATGTAAGAAGGGGATGATAAGATGTACCAGTTTACGACGACGGAACGGAACAATGAAAAGGCAAGTGAATATGAAACAAAAGCAATGTTATATCTTTTTGGCTGCCGTCAAGATAGCAGAGATATGGATGTTTTTATTATAGATTGCTTTAACGATGTATCCGGTGCAAATCGTGATGTTAATAGATTGTGGGATGTTCAGTCTAAAGGGGTTAAATCTTTAAATCCTAAAAAGATAGGCGAAGCTTTAGTAACATTGTTTCAAAATTATATTTCGGATATTGAATTTGAACATTATATTTTGTTTATACCTAAATTAAAGGAAATGTATTTAAATGATGAGGATAGGACATATTTCCAAATTGATAATTTTAAGTTGCAATATGTAGATAAGATAAAACAGGGATTAAAATGTGAATATGAAAGAAGAAATAGTTTAGAACCAAGTGAAACAGAGTTAATGAATTTTCTACAAATAGTCGAATTCGTTATTGCTGAAGAACAGAAGCAAAAATATATAAAAAGAATAACGTCGTTTAGGACATCTTTGAGATTGGAAGAAGCTTTTTATGATGCAATATTTGATGATATAAGAAATCAACAAACTATTTTAAAGACTAAAAATATAAATGGATATCAGATTATGAATGCAGCTGAAGTTTTGCAATATGAAAAGCAGCTTTGGAAAAAGGAAATAGATGCGTTAGTGATTAACAGAATATTAGGAATGGATTTGTTTAATTCCAAGTATGTTCCTAATTCGTTCATTGATGAAATAGCACTATTTGATGTTGAAGATAGAAAGGATATAATACAAGATTGTCAGTCAGATATTGCTAAATTATTGTTTGACAAAAATGGAAGATATATTTTTTGGCGTTTTTTTGGGAAATTGCTTAGTTATGCCGACGCAATTAGAGTAGAAAGTCCAAGAAAAATTGAAGAGCAAATCCAGAGAGATAATGTTGTAATACCCAGAATATTATCTCAAAGAAGTGTAGTTTATTTAATTTCTGCTTTAAAGGAGGGATTGAACGATGAAAATTAAAAGCATAGCATTAGGCAATACAGAAGAAGCATATGTAGAAGAAAGATTTTCAGATGGTGTAAATATAATTTTTAGTGATGACAACAATAAAGGTAAAACATTGGTTATGCAGGGAATGATGTATGCAATGGGAAATCAGCCTATATTTCCTAAAGGGTTCAATTATCGTTCAAATTATTTTTATTGTAAAGCAGAAATAAATGATGAAGAGATTGAGTTTTTGCGTAGAGATAGTTCTTTTTTGGTAAAAAGACAGGGCGTATAGTATTCATTTGACAATGTTACTGAATTAAAGTATTTTTTTGTGGATAAGAATATATTTGAAATTCCGCAAATAAGCAAAGACGAGCACATGGTCATTGCAGATTTAAATTTGTTTTATGAGTTGTTTTTTATTGGACAGGATAAACGTAATCCGTCAAATACTATTAATTCTGGATATAATAATAAAAAAGATTTTATTAATATGCTTTGTAGTATGAATGGTTATCCGTTAATAGATATGGAAGAAATTACTGAGGAAAACAAAAAGAGAATACAGCAAATAAAATCAGATATAGTGGCAACGAAAAAACTATTAAAATTATTTAAGAAGAATCCGGATGTTTCAGGATATGTAGATAAATATGGTGATTCCAAGCAATTTGACGCTTTTCGTATGAAAGTAAAAAAATTGTATGACGAAATTAGCGAATACAAAAAGAGAAGAAATTTGGAGTATAATCGTAAGGAAAAATTAGAGTCTTTAGTACAAGAATTAAACTCTTTGAATCGAGAAATTGAACAAGGGAATGTTGTTTGTGCAAAATGCGGCAGTGATAAAATAATTTATAAGAATAAGGGAATGTCTTTTGAAGTGAGTAATGCTTATGTCAGAAAGCAAGTTTTGTCATCAATAGCATATCAAATAGCGCAGAAAGAAGAGATTATTCATGAATACTCATACAAATTACAACAATTACAGGATGAGCTTAAGAAGATATTGCAAGAAGTGCCGGTGGAACTGCACAAAATATTATTGTTTTCGGAGATGATTTTGTCGGAAATTGATTACGATAATAAACTTAAGAAACTGTGTGAACAGTTGGAAGAATTACAAGCTAATGATAAAAATATAAGCAATTCTGAAAAGGAAGCAAAACAGAAATGCAGAGAAATGAAAAAAGATATTGTTTCTAGGATGAATAAACTTTATAGAGAAGTTGATCCGCAAGGAAGAACATTTTTTGATGATATATTTACCAAGAAAGATGAGACATACTCGGGAAGTGAGGAACAGGAATATTATTATTCGAGAGTACTGGCTATCAGTGACTACTTTAATCACTCATATCCTTTGCTGATTGATTGCTATAGAAGTGGTGAAATTTCTTCACAGAAAGAAGATGTGATGATAAAAAATTTTATTTCTAGAAAAAAACAAGTTATTATTACCTCCACTTTGAAAAAAGAAGAGTATACAGCTCACAAATATGACCAATATAAAGGCAATGCTAATGTTATTGATTATAGTGATAACGAATCAAGCAAACTTTTGCAACCACAGTATGTAGCACAATTAGGAGCTATTGTGGAATCATTTGGGGTAATGTTTGAGGATTAGGAGATATGGTTATTGTAAAATGAGAAAAGGAAAGCGTGAAATACATGAAGAAAATAATTATTGATAATATACGGAATATTGAACACCTAGAGTTTGAAATACCTAATGCAGGAGTTCATGTAATTACTGGTGAAAATGGGATAGGAAAAACAACATTATTTACTTGTTTAAGCAGAATATGTAATAATAATGCTTACAGGAATGGATTTCCAACTACAAATCTTAATAATTATGACGAGTATAGGGGAACTATAACTTATTGTGTAGATGAACAAAGTGTCGTATATAGTAGAAGAGCTAGTGGAAGATGGCAACCAGACGTCAAAAATAATATATTTGATTTGTATGGATTTGCAAGTGTTGTACATATAAGCACAAGAAGCGAACGTATATTTACACAAATCGTTGAAGCACCAAGAAGAAAGCAAGCGGCAGACAGATGGTTGATAGATGCATTAAACCGTATATTAAACACAGACCGTTTTTCTGATATGATAAGAATAACTGTTGGGGATTTGCGCTCACGCACAGGAAATGCAGATAAAAGGAGAAGAAATACTGCTTTTGCAATTCAACAGGGAAGGAATTATTATACTGAGCAAAACTTCAGCTTTGGTGAAATTGTTTTATTGAATTTATTGTATGATATAGAAAATGTAGATGATAATTCCTTGGTTCTTGTTGATGAGTTGGAAATGGCATTACATCCAGCGGCACAGATTAGATTGATGCAGTATCTGATAGAGATGTCATCTCAAAAAAATTTAACAATATTAATATCAACTCATTCTGCAAGTATAATTAAAGCACAAAAAAGTGTGATTTTATTGGAAAAAGAAATACATGGGATAAAGGTTTATAATTCATGCCCTCCGGCGAAAGCAATAGGTGCTATTGGGATGCGAGAAGATACAATGGCAGATATTATTGTAATTGTGGAAGATGAAATGGCTAAAGCATTTTTTTCTGCACTTATGAAAAAGTATATTGAATTGTGCCCAGAAAGTAATTATTTAGATATTCGCATATTAGGAGTAGGTGGCTATCAGAATATAATAAATTTTTATGTGGAAGCTGAAAATTATATTTTTTATGACAATGTTTATGTGACAGCTTTTTTAGATAAAGATGTTGAAACAGATATAATTCCATATTCGATTTATGGTAATAGAGATATTATTGATATATACAATCAAAACAGAAGAAAAATACATTTTCTTCCATTTACCCCGGAGATATTATTATATAAAGAATTAAAATATGAAAAAACAAATATGTTAAATAAAATTAGACTAGAATATTGTAATCAGCAGGTGAATTATGAAGTTATTGAAAATATTAATCTTGAAGAATATGCGATCAATATGTCTAATTTCTTATCACAAGAGGAATATAATAATACTTTAAAAGCACGTGGTATAGTGCGAGGAAAATGTAAAGACGAAACAAGAAGAATTGTTGAAGAATTATCAAGTCAATTGAATGTGAAGAAAAGTGAAATTTATCGTTTTATTTTTAAGTATGCGGTTGAAAGATTGGAAGGTTTAGAAATAAATGTAAGAAGTCTACTATCATCAACAATGAAACGCATTGACTAATTGTTCGATGATGCATCGAATATAAAAGAATAAAAAAGAGAAAATAAAAGAGTAATATGAAGTTGACACAGCCTGATAATTGTCTCATATTACATATACAGAGAAATATCTATTAACTTTTGATAATCAATTTGTAAAGATATGAACATTAACGAGTGGGAGGCGTAGACTTCCTACATTTTTACCTGAAATACGAATGAGTAGTATTGTATATACACTATAGGAAAAGTTGACATTTATCAACATTAACCAAAACTATCTTAGGAAAGCTGTATGATATATGCTTAGAGATGTACTACAAGCCAGGTGGTTATGAGAATAAGCCATACATAGGGATTTTGATAAATAAAGGTAATAGAAATTATGTAATTCAGTTATTCTTAGCCAAGAAGAAACATAAGACAAGGAGCGTTTATGCTTTTGATTGAATTACGTGAGAATCCGGAAAAGGCAAAACAAAAGATTCGCAACGGATTTAAGATTAAGTAATGTAAGGGGGATAACTGCAGATTTAATTGATGTTTTGACTATGCCAGAAATTGTTGGTTTGTAGGTCATTCAATTTATTTGTCTGAAGAAGGAAATAAGAATCCAAGACCCAAAGAGCAAAGTTATAAAAAAATGGAATTGAAAAATAGACCTTTTGTGAGCTGGCATATGAGAGTGAAAAAAGTAGGTTGAATAAGAAACTCGAAAAACAGAGGGAGAAAGATTTGTTTTCTCAGCAGTAAATCACAAGGTGTTAGGCACTATTAATTAAGTATGATAAAATATTGCCAACTATAGGAGAGTACATGGATGCAGAGAAAGGGAAATATAAAGAAGAGATTATTAAACTTAAAAATATGAGATAATTTGTATGGGGCATTATTTGATGACTTTTGCTGTAATGAACATATTATTATGGAACGTACTCCGGTGACCTTCGGGCCCGGGGTCTTTTTTATTTTTAAGCAATTTGATTTCAAGATGTCGCATGTTATAAGACTTTAACACTACTAGTAGAATTGCTGAGAATATTATAAAAAATATTTTGACAATATATGAAAAATAATACATGCTTATTGTGATTTATATAGGAATATCCTATAATAATCTTATTAAATCGCAAATAAATATTGATATTTTAATGTGTCAGACACTATAAAAATATGCCAGAAAGGTTGGTAGTGATTATGTGTGAGAAAAAAGAATTGAATTCAAGCAAAGAAATGGGCATATCGAAAAGGTATGCGACAGGAAAATTTCAAATGACAGTTATGGAATAGAGAATATGGACGCAAAATATCTAGCAGAAGATTTGATAGAGAATGAACCAGAGTTTTTTGAATAGTTCCCAAAGGAGGCACCATGAAAGAATACGATAAATACCTAAAGCTTTTAAAAGAAAAATATCCCACAAAGCAGTCAGTTTACCGCGAGCTTATTAATCTGAATGCAATTATGAATCTGCCGAAGGGAACAGAGCATTTTATGAGTGACCTCCATGGAGAATATGATGCATTTTACCATATAATTAATAATTGTTCGGGGGTAATTAAAGAGAAGGTAGCTATGCTGTATGGAGATGAGCTTACTGTATTTGAACAGCAGGAGTTGTGTACACTTATATATTATCCAAGGGAGAAGCTTTCGATTCTTATGGAGGAAAATAAGGTGACTGATGAATGGTACAGAAATGTACTTGGTCAGCTGATTCAGATTGCAAAGCTGCTGTCGTCTAAATACACAAGATCCAAGGTGAGAAAGGCAATGCCAGTGGATTTTGCATATGTTATTGATGAACTTATACATGCGCAGAAGGATGAGGATGATAACAGAAGTGTGTACCATAGACAGATTATGGAGACTATTCTCAGTCTTCACAATGGAGACGAGTTTCTTATTGCGCTTACTGACCTGATTAAGAGACTGGCTGTGGACCATCTTCATATACTGGGCGATATATATGACAGAGGACCGCATGCGGATAAGATATTGGATCTGTTGATGGAGCATCACAGTGTTGATATACAGTGGGGTAATCATGACATATTGTGGATGGGAGCATTTTGCGGCAATCCGGTGTGCATGGCACTTGTCGTCAGAAATAATATTAAATATAAGACTATGTCGATACTTGAGAATGGCTATGGAATAAGTCTTAGGTTCCTTCTGCAGTTTGCAGTTAAGACGTATTCAGATAAAAATGTTGATGATGCAGTATATAAGGCTATTTCTGTAATTTTATTCAAGCTAGAGGGGCAGCTTATTAAGAGGCATCCAGAATATAGAATGGAAGGAAGACTTCTGCTAGACAAGATGGATCTGGATAAGGGCATTGTAAGAATCGGCGATAAAGAATATTTTCTTAACACTACTGAGTTCCCAACAATTGACATGAATAATCCTTATGAGCTGACTATGGAAGAAATGTTCCTGATGGGAAGATTCAGAGCAGATTTTATCAACAGCACAGTGCTTGAGAGGCATATTAATTTTCTATATGACAAAGGAAACATTTATAAGATTCATAATGGAAATCTTCTGTTCCATGGCTGTGTGCCACTTGATGAACAAGGGGTGTTTGACGGAATTGTTGTGGATGGCAAGTCGTACACAGGTCGTGAGTATCTTGACTATTGCGAGTCGATGGTGAGACAGGCAAGAACTGGTGATTCGGACGCAGTGGATTTTATGTGGTTTTTATGGAGCAATATATTATCGCCGGTAACGGGAAGGTGTATTAAAACATTTGAAAGAACATTCCTTGACAAGGAGAAAAATGCTGATTATAATAATGCGATTAAAGAAGACAAGAATCATTACTATGCCCAGTATGAACATGAGAGAATCTGCAAGATGATTTTAAGGGAGTTTAATCTTTACAACGAGAATGCACATATTATTAATGGTCATACTCCTGTCAGAACGAAGGAAGGGCAGCACCCAGTCAGGGCTAATGGAAAACTGATTGTTATAGACGGCGGTTTCTGCGAAGGATATCATGACGCTACAGGAATAGCTGGATATACACTTATCTATAATTCTCATGGAATGAAGATTAAAGAGCATCATCCATTTATGAGTATTAACATGGCAATTAATAGCAACAGAGATATTGAATCTGAGTCGCAGGTTGTCTATGTGGAAAAGCAGCGCGTGTTCGTAAAGGACACTGATAATGGTAAGCAGATTGCTGAGGAGATTAATGATTTGATGAATCTTCTGGAGTGGTATAATACATAAAGTAACCAATATATAAAACATTAAGAGAGGACGTTATAACATGGAGATTTACGAGATGATTGATTTACAGGATTGTCCGAGATGCTTCGGACCATCTATACTTGAAGAAGAGGACCATGGTTATTATGTAACATGTCTGGATTGTGGATGTCAGTCAGCAACATTTGAGTTTAAGAACGATGATGAAAGACTTGAGGCTGCAAGAAGAACAGCAGAGTTATGGAACACGGGTAAGGTAATCTATACAGGACGCACCGAGTAATAAGTCAGAAAAAGAATTGATTAGAAGAGTTAATTAAGGAGACATCAGGTTATGAAGAGTAAAGAAGAATTATTTAATATGACAATAGTTGAGATGAGAGAGTATATTAATTCTCTTTCTAACTCAGAAATCGATGAGGTTGTTAAGATATTTGAAGAGGATGATACAGAGAAAGATCCACTTACACTTCTTACAGCACCTAAGCTTTTTGATTATATGAAGCACGCTAACGGTACAGTTGATATTGAATTTTAGTCAGTATGGATAATACCAGTAATATAAGGAAGATGAATTTATGAAATATTCAATTGATACACATACTCATACACTGGTAAGCGGACATGCGTATAATACTATAGATGAGATGGCGGCGTATGCGGCAGGCATCGGAGTTACTCATCTTGCAATAACAGACCATGCACCTAAGATGCCGGGAAGCGCAGGCATATTATATTTTTCTAACATGGGAATTATTCCAAGACAGAAATGTGGAGTGAAGATATATATGGGTTGTGAGGTCAATATCATGGATTATGATGGTAATATTGATCTTAAGGAATACGGGCTCAAAGGCTGTGATGTTGTTATAGCAAGTCTTCATATTCCATGTATCAAGCCGGGAAGTATTGAACAGAATACCAATGCACTGATTAAGGCGATGGATAATCCATATGTCAATATTATAGGGCATCCTGATGATTCAAGATACCCTGTAGATTATGAGCGTCTTGTGAGAGCAGCTAAAGAGAAGCATGTGCTTCTTGAACTTAATAATACTTCTCTTAATCCGTCAGGACCAAGACAGGGAGCTTATGAGAATGATGTGCATATGCTTAATCTGTGCAAGGAGCTAGGCGTCAGTATTTCTATAGGAAGTGATGCACATATTAAAGAGAGTATATGTGATTTTGACAGGGCATATAAAGTTATTGAAGATACAGCATTTCCAGATGAACTGATTGTGAATAGTGACTACAGATTATATGAGACGTTTATCGGCAGAAAAGATTGATAATGGTTGATATATGACTAATACTGTGGTAGTATTTGGAATGAAATTTGATTATGTATTCAGACCAAGGAGGATGTAATGGTTGTTTTATTAGCAGGTGGAGCAGGATATATTGGCTCACATACAGCAGTTGAATTACTTAATGCAGGACATGAAGTTGTTATTGTTGATGATTATAGTAACAGTTGTCCGGAATCGATAAAGAGAGTTGAAGAGATTACTGGCAAGAAGGTAGTTTCTTATGAAGCAGATGTTAAAGATAAAGAAGCTATGCAGAAGATTTTTGCAGAGAATCATATAGACTGCGTTATACATTTTGCAGGACTTAAGGCTGTAGGTGAGTCAACAAGATTGCCAGCTAAGTATTACCGCAATAATATTGATACAACACTTACTCTTATTGAGTGTATGAAGGAAGCAGGAGTTACTAAGATTGTATTCTCATCTTCAGCAACTGTATATGGAGACCAGAAGCCACCATATAATGAGACAATGCATAAGGGTGACTGTACTAATCCATACGGATGGACTAAGTCAATGATGGAGCAGATTCTTACAGACTGTGCACAGGCTGATCCTGAGCTTACGGTTATTTTACTCAGATATTTCAATCCTATCGGAGCACATGAATCTGGAAAGATTGGTGAAGATCCACAGGGAATTCCTAACAATCTTATGCCATATGTATCACAGGTTGCTGCAGGTGTAAGAGAGCAGCTTACTATATTCGGAGGAGATTATCCAACTCCTGATGGAACATGCAGAAGAGACTACATCCATGTTGTTGACCTTGCATGTGGTCATCTTAAGGCCGTTGAATATGCGGATACTCACAAGGGGGTTGAGATATTTAATCTTGGAACAGGAACTCCATACAGTGTTCTTGAAATCGTTAATGCATTCCAGAATGCTACAGGTGTTAAAGTTAATTATAAGATTGGCGACAGACGTCCTGGAGATATTCCAGACTCATGGGCAGATGCATCTAAGGCACATGATATATTAGGATGGACTGCTAAGAAATCATTAGAGGATATGTGCAGGGATGTATGGAACTGGCAGAGTCATAATCCTCATGGATACAGAGATTAATCATATATGGCTAGATTAGGAGATTATAATATCCGTAGAATTATATTTGCAATACTTGCGGTTACATGGATGGTTGTTATATTTTCTTTTTCGGCAAGACCGGGAGAAGAATCAGAAAACCAGAGTATTAAGGCTGGAATGGCTGTGTGTCATGTATTTGTTCCGGGATTTGATAATATGAGTGAGGAACAGCAGATTCATATGGCACAGACAATTGACTATCCGGTAAGAAAGACCGCACATGCAATGGAATATGCACTGCTTGCAGGACTGGTATTAGGTGCGGTTACAGCAGTAGTAATTAATATAAGATATGTTGCTATAGCAGCATTTATAGCAATATTATATGCGGCGACAGATGAATTTCATCAGCTCTTTGTGCCGGGAAGAAGTGGAAGAGTGACAGATGTGCTTATTGATGGCTGCGGGGCTGTTATTGGAACTCTTATTATTATGGGAATTTCAAGAGTTATTGCCAGAATAAGACACAATAAGAAGTCTGGAATATAGCTTAATTATTTACAGGAGACGAAGAAGCTTATGAGCAGGACAGAGACGATTGACAATGCAAAGATGACTAATGGACCAATAACAAGGATTTTATTATCATTTGCAGGACCGGTGCTTTTGGGTCAGCTTCTGCAACAGCTTTATAATATTGCAGATGCAGCAATTGTTGGACAGTTCTTAAGCTCTAAGGCACTGGCAGCAGTTGGTGCAACTTCTTCTCTTACATATATTGTATGTTATTTCTGTATAGGTTCATGTATAGGAATAAGTGTTCCTGTTTCACAGGCATTTGGCGCAGGAAAGAATACTGATTTAAGAAAATATTTTATTAACGGAGTCTA
>ULYN01009677.1_pt1 | contig 13027 bp, 8 predicted proteins | sample 1962311 | NCBI WGS metagenome assembly ULYN01 (sample SAMEA4835867, study PRJEB28245) | human gut metagenome | biome: gut microbiome; material: fecal sample | place: Denmark | collected 2008 | reverse complement strand
CTTACTGCAATAATACCGGCAAGTGTAGAAAAAAAGGTCGCCAGCAGGATAGGGACAAAAACGTCTGTAGGCTGAGCAGCTCCCAGTTGGGCACGATAGACCATAATGCTGATAGGAATCAAGGTCAATCCTGAGGTATTCAGTACCAGAAACATGATCATCGGATTACTTGCCGTATCTTTTTTCGGATTCAGTTCTTGTAATCCCTCCATTGCTTTCAGACCTAAAGGGGTTGCAGCATTGTCCAAACCTAGCATATTGGCGGCAAGATTCATAAAAATACTTCCTGTAACAGGATGCCCTTTGGGTATTTCCGGGAATAATTTAGTAAAGAGTGGGCTCAGTAAACGAGAGAAAACTCCGATAACACCACCTTGTTCTCCGATACGCATGATGCCCATCCAGAGGGATAGTACTCCGGTTAGTCCCAGTGAAATCTCGAATGCTGTTTTGGAAGAATCGAATGTTGAATTAATGATAGCAGGAAAGACTTCCGTATCTCCTAAAAATATAAGACGTACTACAGCTACAATAAATGCGGTCAGGAAAAAAGCAATCCAAATATAATTCAGAACCATGTAGAATATGTTTGAAGTATTAATAATCTTTACCGGACAAAAGTAAAGAATTAATTCAGAAAATGATAACTTTGTTCTTATGAAAAAACCTCGGTGGAAACATATTCGTTGGATAATACTGGCTTTACTTTTGGCTGGTGTGTGTATGTTTCGGTTTATATCTGGTGCAGGTGAATTTTATGCCTGCTGTATTTATCCTGCTGTTTCCGGCTGTTTGTCGCGGTTGGCTTCTCTAGTTTCGTTTTCTCTTTGTGAAGTTCTGGTCGTTGCGACAGTTGTAGCGCTATTGCTGTATCCGATTATAGCCAGGCGTAGAAGACAGACTTGGAAATCGATCGTAGGGAGAGAACTGGAAGTTTTGCTTTGGATATATGTATGGTTTTATTGGGGATGGGGGATGAATTATTTCCGCGACAGTTTCTTTGAGCGGGCAGAAGTCACTCCTTGTTCTTATGATGAGCAACGTTTCAAGCAGTTTCTTGCTGTTTATACAGATAGTCTAAACAGTACATATAAAAAAGACTTGAATGTTTCACAGCCAGACATAGAACAAAAAATCAAGCCGGTTTATGCAGAAGTTCCCGATAAATATGGACTGACTCGTCCGGAAAGCTTTCAGCATCCGAAACAATCCTTCTGTAACGCCTTATATTCGGGAGTTGGGGTATTGGGATATATGGGACCTTTTTTCGATGAGTCGCATGTGAATCATGAGCTACTACCTGTACAGCTTCCGTTTACTTACGCACACGAGCTTGCCCACTTGCTTGGAGTTAGCAGTGAGGCTGAAGCTAATTTCTGGGCTTATCAAGTATGTATTCATGCTGACGATTGCAATATACGTTATAGCGGCTATTTCGGATTGTTACCCTATGTAGCGGTAAATGTTCGTAGTTTGCTTGGCGATAGTGAATATTCGAAGTGGTTAAGTATGCTACGTCCGGAAGTGATACAACAGTTGTATGATAAGCAAGCATATTGGGATGTCCGTTATAATAAATTATTAGGAAAGTTTCAGAATGTAGTTTACAACTGGTATTTAAAAAGTAATCAAATTCCCTCCGGACAAAAAAATTATGCGGAAGTTATCGGTATGATTCTTTCTCTACCGGAAAATTGGTGGCAGGGGTCTCTTGAGAATTAAAAAAATCGGGGAAGTATTCAGCTTGAATCTTTTTTTGCCAGTAATGAAGCCCTTTGCTTTGATATGTTTTCTTTAAATGGTGCTTATTTTGTTTCTTTTTGAAATGTCGTATTGCTTATTTTCTGTTTATTTGTATTGTATAATACGATTTTATATTTCTTTTTGGTGCTAGAAAAAGTATTGTAACTTTGGTTGAACTAGAAAAAATAGATAATTTTCTTCTCCTTAATCATTTTTATTTCGGATAATAAGTAAAAAAATCCGCTTCAGAATAAAAAACTTGGTTAGTTATTCTGAAACGGAGATTTTATTAGAAATCACAAATGGAGCTTATTGTGGATTCTGTACGATGTTGGGGTTAGCATCTATTTCCGACTGTGGAATAGGAAGAGCGATACGCGGATCATTAGGTTGGATTGTTTCAGCATTTAATGTATTCAGTGTACTCAAGTGCCATCCTCCTTTACGAACGATCGGTTGTTTGTTTCGCAGATAGTCGAAGAAAATTTGTCCTTCGCCTACCAATTCTTTCCGGCATTCTTTCAAGACACGTTCAATAGTAAATTCTTCTGCGCTGACAGACTTTTCCGGATTGGCACGGCTGACAATCTGATTCAGGAAACCTCTTGCAGGTTCCAAATATTCTCCTCCTAATTTTACACCGGCTTCAGCAGCATTCAGATAAACTTCCGATAAGCGGATAATACTGATATTATTGTCTTTCGGATCACCGCTCTTTCCTGGGAATTTACTGAGAAATACCTTACGGGTACGGGCTGCTTCGGGAAGACCTTCATTGTTTTCGATAAGCGATAGCTGGGTAATGCAATGACGTACGTCATTAGGATCTTCTTCAAGCAAATTCAGAAATTCTTCTGTAAGGATAAGATTGTTCCAGTCTACTCCCTTTTCTTCATTTGCATAAACCATTGGAGCTCCTTCACCACCGGTACCACCTCCCCATTCTGAAGGTTCGGTTGTACTTATGTATAATTCAAACAGAGCTTCTGCCTGAAAGTCTTTTCCCCATATGGTAGGATATTCGTCACGTGTATAAAGCTGATATAATCCTTTACTATTATTGATGACATCGGTTGCAGCTTCGTAAGCTTCTTTATTTTTCCCCATATCGAGATAGACTCTTGAAAGCAATGCTTGTGCTGCCCAGTAATTGATATAACCATCCGTTCTTTCTGTACTTAGGCTAGAGCGTGCTGTTGTTATGTCGTTGACAACTTGTTCATAACATTCTGCTACTGTATTCCGTTTCGGTTGGTGGGATGGTTCTTCCGGTTTCAATTCGATGGGAACTCCCAGAGAAGCACCATTGTCATTTATATAAGGCATTCCGAAAAGTCTGGTCAGATTGAATAAGGCCAGTCCTCGCAACACCAAGGCTTCCGCCTTTATGCGGTCCAGTTCTTTGGTATCACTGCTTTGTACTGCTCCCTGTTCTATCTTTTGGATAATGTTATTTGCCTGTCTGATTACCAGATAAGGGCGATTCCAAGGAAGAGTTATATTCAGGTTGTCAGTTGCCAGTACATTATATGTATAATAAGGAGTAACACGCTTGCCTGATGCTTTGTTTTCTCTGGCTTGTACATCCATGGCGCGGCAGTCTCCGTAGTACCAGTAATTATCTCCGTAATAACTGTGCTGTGATGTTTCGCGATAAACTCCGTTTAACGCTACCTTTATATCCTCCAAAGTTGAAAGGGCCTGATCGGTAGTAACGGATGTAGAAGGATTCAGATTTAGCCAGTCTTCGGAACAAGATACCCCCATAATAGAAGTAGCCGCCAGTAAATAAATATATATTTTCTTCATATGATATGATCGTTAATGAATTTAGAATGTTAATTGTACGCCAAAACTGAATGTACGCATAGGTGGAGCTTCACAATATACTTCGCCGTTAACAGGAGTTTCTGGATCGTATTGTTTCCATTTTGCCCATGTCAGCAAATTGCTTCCAGAGAAGTAGACACGTGCTTTGTTGATCAATGCCTTGCTTGTCCACTGGTCGGGTAATGTAAATCCGAGAGTAAGATTTTTCAGTCTTAAATGGTCTGTACTGTGGATGTAGCGTGATGAATTGGTAACAGTTGCTTTCTCTCCAAATACGAAACGCGGGACATCTGTCTGGTCGCCCGGTTGCTGCCAGCGTTCTAAAGCATATACAGGCAGATTATATCTGGATGTATAAATAGATTCTGTTCCGTTCTCGATGCTGGTTCCCAGTTTATCGTATGAGTAACCTCCCAGTGAATATGTAAGAGTGAAACTCAAATCCAGCCATTTATAATTTAAAATATTTGTCAGACCACCAGATACTTTAGGGTTAACCGATTTGAATGGTATGCTTTCTGCCTCATTCGGATCGGTTGTCAGACTACGGTCGATTGTACCGTCTTCATTAACCTTATTCTTATAATATTCTGCTTTCCCGTTCTGAGTATTTACTCCGGCAAATTCTTTTACATAGAATGTGTGATATGGCAAGCCCACTTTGTGGATAAACCATGTACCTTCAATAGTCTGATCAAGCTGACCGTTTAATGAAACGATTTTGTTTTTATTGTGTGTCAGATTGAAAACTGTTGTCCAGTTGAAATCGTTGGAAGCGAAATTCAATGTACGTAATTCAAATTCTACACCTTTATTATTAAGCTGTCCGACGTTGGCCAGATAACTGGTAAATCCGGTTGTAGCACTGATAGGAAGATTGTAAAGCAAATCTTTGGTATCGCGATTATAATATTCTAGGCTTACGAAAATACGGTTTATGAAAGCGAGGTCAAGTCCGATATTCAGGTTGTAGTTCTTTTCCCATCCTAAATTGGTATTAGGTTGAGATGATTCATACGAACCGGATGCTCCCATATAGTTCTGTCCGTAACTATACAGTCCCATATATCCGTAAAGAGATCCTGGCTGGTTTCCATTTACACCATAAGAAGCACGTATTTTCAGATCGTTCAAGACCTTTTTTACCGGTTTCATGAATGCTTCATTACTGATATTCCACATACCCGAAACAGACCAGAAATTTCCCCATCGGTTGCTTGGAGAAAGTCGTGAACTACCATCTCGGCGGAAACTTCCTGCCAGATAATAACGGTCGTCATAATCATAGTTAAGACGTGACAGATACGAAATCATGCGGTAATCTTGAGTAGATGAAATAAAACTGTTCAAGACGGCTGCATTATCGGGTTCTGTCAAGATGTCTGAAGGAAGTTTAGACTTCATTCCTGAGGCTTTGTCGGTCTGATAACTTTCTATTTCATAAGCGGCCAGTACATCCAGATGATGTTTGTATGCAAACGTACGTACGTAGTTTAAAGAAGTAGAAGAGATAAATTTTCCATATTCGATAAACCCTTTTGCTGTCTGGGCGTCACTACCACTTTTAGGACCTGCCGAACTAAGCGGGTTATAGTATCTGGAATCTTTTTGGGTTGTATAGTCGTAGCTTATTGTTTCTTTCAACTTCAGACCTTTTAACGGCTCAATACTTGCGTAGCCGGTAGAAAACATACGTGTCATACGTACGCGGTTGTAGTCGGTCATGATATCGCGTAATGGATTGAGGGTACTACCTTCATATGCACCGATATAGTTTCCTTCTTCATCACGTACTGTCATTGAAGGATTCATGGTCATGGCTACACAAAGGAACGGATTGATGGCAGATCCTCGTTCCTCGTTCATTTCCTGATTCATCTGTGTGAACATCATGTTGGCTCCTACTTCTCCATATTTCCCTACTTTCTGAGTAAGATTCAAGCGAGCAGAATATCGGTCAAGACTTGAGTTTTTAGCCAAACCCTCTTGCTTGTTGTATCCCAGTGAAGCATAATAAGTGGAACGTTCGTTTCCACCTGAAACAGATGCTTCATAATCCTGCTGAGTAGCTGTTCGTAACAATTCTTTCCGCCAGTCGGTATACCCCATAGATGGTACGTATGCATATTGGCCGATTTCCTGATCAGCATATGCTGTTGGTGATTCCATGTTCTGGTCGATGGCATAATTTACCAGTCCTTCATATAATAACTCTCTGCGCTGATCGCCGTTCAAAGTCGGACGGAAATCGACTGCAGCATTTGAGAAACCGCCTGAAATATTCAAGGTTACCTGAGCTCTTCCGGCACTACCTTTTTTAGTCGTGATAAGAATGACTCCATTTGCTGCTCTCGAACCGTAAAGTGAAGCTGCTGCTGCATCTTTTATCACTGTGATATTCTCGATATCAGCAGGGTTCAGCGTACTCATGATGTTGGTTTTCGAGTTATTCATATATGCCGCATCCGAACCGCCTGCACTAAGGCTTCCAGAAGTAACAGGTACTCCGTCTATAACGAACAGCGGCTCTTGAGAGGCATTAAAAGATCCCATACCTCGGATACGGATATTCTGGTTGGCTCCCGGCTGGCCAGAACTGCTGGTAATATTGACACCTGTTGTCATACCTTGCAGTTTCTGTTCCACACTCATGACAGGGATGTCTTTTAACATATCGGCTTTTAGTGTGTTAGCCGAACCGGTAAAAGAAGATTTTGTGAAGTTACCATAACCTGTTACGACAACTTCATCCAGATTCATTGACTCTGGTTCCAATACAATATTCAGTACTGAATTCTTGCGTGGAACACGAATCTCTGCTGTTTTCATTCCGATGTATGAAACAATCAGTGTCTGGTCTGGTTCAACCTGCAAGCTATACTTCCCTTCCGGGTCGGTTATTGTACCGATAGCTTCATTTCCTTTTATTGTGATAGAAACACCTATCAATGCTTCTTTTTCATCTGCTGAAGTTACTGTTCCAGAGATTGTTCGTTTCTAGCAAAGACTTGTTGTGTTATTACACAATAAAAAATAAATAAAAAAAATAGTTTTACTTTTTCTCTAGTTTTCATGTTTCCTAATTTTTATGTCGTGTAACAATAATTGAACCAATTTTATTTATTCTTACGATAAAAAATGTAACTTATTGATTTATAGACATGGTTGAAAGCGACTCTCTCTCTGGCTTTTATGTTTATTGGGGACTTTTTACTCAATTTTGGGAAATATCTCCACAATGTTTTACTGATATTTGAGGATGTAAATGTTCCTTATGTCATTTATGATGGTTTGTAAGTATTATATGATAGATAAATGGGAAAAACAAAGGAGCCAATACTCGAATTTCGGGATAAGAGAATTACTCTTCGAATAAAAAATTGTATCTTTACAACCTGAAATTTCATACTATAACGAACAGATGGCCATTATCATTAAGAAAGTAAGCTCTAAAAAAGAGTTGCAGACATTTATTCGCTTCAATTACGAATTATACAAAGACAATCCTTATTCCGTACCTGATTTGTACGATGATATGTTGAATACGTTCAGCCCGAAAAAGAATGCAGCATTTGAATTCTGTGAGGCTGATTATTTTCTTGCTTATGAAGGGAAAAAAGTGGTAGGACGTGTAGCTGCCATTATTAACCACCGTGCGAACGAAACATGGAAAAAAAAGGAAGTCCGTTTTGGATGGATTGACTTTTTAGATAAGCCGGAAATTTCTGAAGCATTGCTTGGAGCAGTAGAAGAATGGGGAAAAGAACGAGGAATGGAAGCTATTGTCGGACCGCTAGGCTTTACCGATATGGATGCAGAAGGTATGCTGGTTGAAGGGTTCGATCAGCTAGGAACCATGTCGACTATTTATAATTACCCTTATTATCAACAGCATATGGAGCGTTTAGGCTTCGAAAAGGAAGCCGACTGGGTAGAGTTTAAGTTGACTGTTCCCGATAAGTTGCCAGAGAAGTTTATCCGTATTTCCGAAATTATTCTGGAAAAATATAAGCTGAAAATCAAAAAATTGAAACGTAGTGAAATAAAGAGCAAAAACTACGGACAGAAGATTTTTGATTTGATAAATGAATCCTATGCACCTTTATACGGCTATTCACAAATGACTCAGGGGCAAATCAATCAATATATCAAGATGTATTTGCCATTGATAGATTTGCGAATGGTTTCGCTTGTAGAAGATGAAAATGAAAACCTGGTAGCTGTGGGTATTTCTATGCCTTCTTTGTCGGAAGCACTGCAAAAGGCAAAAGGTAAGATGCTTCCTTTTGGCTGGTTCCATTTACTTAAAGCCTTGTTTATCAAAAAGCCGAAAGTGCTTGATTTATTGCTGGTAGGTGTGAAGCCCGAATATCAAAGCAAAGGAGTAAATGCATTGTTGTTTTATGATTTAGTTCCAGTTTATCAACAGATGGGATTCAAATATGGAGAAAGTAATCCGGAACTGGAAATGAACAAGAAAGTACAGGCACAGTGGGGAGCTTTCGAAGCTGTTCAGCACAAACGCCGCCGTGCATATAAAAAGATGTTAGTAGCAGGAAAGAAAGAAGAAAATTAGTATATCGTTTGAGTGTTGTTTATGGAAGAAGAATACAATGAACAAATAGCGAATCCCGTTTCGTATACAGAGGAGAATATTCGTCATCTGAGCGATATGGAGCATGTTCGTACGCGTCCTGGTATGTATATCGGGCGTTTAGGCGATGGCTCTCAGGCGGAAGATGGTATCTATGTATTGCTGAAAGAAGTCGTAGATAACTGTATTGACGAGTTTAAAATGGGAGCAGGAAAACGCATTGAAATACAGATGGAAGATAATTTGCGTGTTTCTGTACGCGATTATGGGCGTGGTATTCCGTTAGGAAGTCTGGTTGATGCCGTATCTATGCTGAATACGGGTGGGAAATATGATACAAAGGCATTTAAGAAAAGTGTCGGGTTGAATGGTGTCGGAGCAAAGGCTGTCAATGCGTTGAGTTCTCACTTTATAGCGCGAAGTGTACGCGACGGGCAGATGCGTGAAGCTGTTTTTGCAAAAGGAGAACTGATAAGTGATACTACTCAATCTACAGAGGAAGAAAATGGTACTTATATTTTCTTTGAGCCCGATAACACCTTGTTTCTAAACTACCACTTCCGTCCTGAATATATCGAAACGATGCTGCGTAACTATACATATTTGAATACAGGGCTATCGATATATTATAACGGCCACCGCATTGTAAGCCGTAACGGTCTGGAGGATTTGCTGAATGACAATATGACTTCTCAAGGCTTGTATCCTATTGTTCATCTGAAAGATGAAGATATAGAAATAGCCTTTACTCATAGTCCTCAGTATGGAGAGGAATATTATTCGTTTGTCAACGGACAGCATACAACTCAGGGAGGTACGCACCAAAGTGCTTTCAAGGAGCATATTGCACGTACTATCAAGGAATTCTATGGTAAGAATATGGAATTTCAGGATATTCGCAACGGGCTGGTAGCTGCTATTGCCATTAATGTAATAGAGCCGACCTTCGAAAGTCAGACAAAGATTAAGTTGGGCTCTTTGACGATGGCTCCTGAAAAAGATTCAGATGGTAATCCTTATCCACTTTCAGGAATCAGTGTCAATAAGTTTATCGGTGACTTTATAAAGGAGAATGTAGATAATTACCTGCATAAACATCCCGATGTAGCAGATGTGTTGCTTCAGAAGATTCAGGAATCGGAAAAAGAACGTAAGGCTATCGCGGGGGTTACTAAGATTGCGCGTGAACGTGCCAAGAAAGCAAATCTGCATAACCGTAAGTTGCGTGACTGTCGTATTCACTTGAATGACTTGAAGGGGGCTAAGAAAGATGAAGAAAATGATCCACGTCTGGAAAGTTCTATTTTTATCACAGAGGGAGATTCTGCAAGTGGTTCTATAACCAAGAGCCGTGATGTTAATACTCAGGCTGTATTCAGCTTGCGTGGTAAACCTTTGAATTCATTTGGATTAACTAAAAAAGTCGTTTACGAAAATGAAGAATTCAATCTGTTGCAAGCTGCGCTGAATATCGAGGATGGCTTGGACGGATTGCGGTATAATAAAGTCATCGTAGCAACTGATGCCGATGTGGATGGCATGCATATACGCTTGCTGATGATAACTTTTTTCCTTCAGTTCTTTCCCGATTTAATAAAGAAAGGACACGTTTATATCTTGCAGACGCCGCTTTTCCGTGTTCGTAACCGTAAAAAAGGTGTATACGAAACAATTTATTGCTATACAGATGAGGAACGAATTGCAGCAATAGAAAAGTTGGGTCCCAATCCGGAGATTACCCGATTTAAAGGATTAGGAGAAATTTCGCCTGATGAGTTCCGGAATTTTATTGGAAAGGACATGCGTTTAGAACAGGTTTCTTTGCGTAAAACGGATGCTGTTAAAGAGTTGCTGGAGTTTTACATGGGTAAGAATACCATGGAGCGACAGAACTTTATTATTAATAATTTGGTAATAGAAGAGGACTTGTTGAATTGATAGATCAAGTATCTCTTGATTTGTGATTATTGGCTTAAATGAAAAGAGCGATATTTCCAGGGACATTTGATCCCTTTACAATCGGGCATTTTTCGGTGGTAAAACGTGCATTAACCTTTATGGACGAGATTATTATCGGAATTGGTGTCAATGATAATAAGAAAACCTGGTTCCCTACAGAAAAACGTGTGGAGATGATAAAAAGACTCTACGCAAACGAATCTCGCATACGAGTAGAAGCGTATGATAATCTGACTGTCGATTTTGCGCAACAGAGGGACGCTAAGTTCATTATCAGAGGAATCCGTACTGTTCGTGATTTTGAATATGAAGAAACCATTGCCGACATAAATAGAAAGCTTGCCGGCATTGAAACGATTTTGCTTTTCACAGAGCCGGAACTGACAGCCATCAGTTCCACTATTGTACGTGAATTATTGCAATATGGCAAAGATGTAACACCGTTTTTGCCAGAAGGACTGGATATTAATTTATGATGAAAACTATGAAACAGCGACTTTATTTGATTTTGTTGTGCAACTTCTTCTTTTTCTGTTCAGTAGTGGCACAGAATAAGATACTCAACTCTCCTTCACGCAAGTTGCAGTTGGCGGAGTTTGCCATATCAAACTTATATGTCGATCAGGTAGATGAAAATAAGCTGGTAGAGTCGGCTATTGTAAAGATGCTGGAGCAACTGGACCCTCATTCTACTTATTCTGATCCGGAAGAGGTAAAAGCGTTGAATGAGCCATTGCAAGGAAACTTTGACGGCATAGGAATTCAGTTTAATATGGCTACTGATACGCTATTTGTTATCCAGCCTGTCTCCGGAGGTCCATCGGAGAAAGTCGGAATTTTGGCGGGCGACCGTATTATTGAGGTAAATGATACGGTGATTGCCGGAGTAAAAATGACTACGGAAGATGTGATGCGTCGTCTGCGAGGTAAACGGGGCACAGAGGTAACCGTAAAAGTTATGCGTCGAGGAGTAAAAGAGCTACTTCCTTTTACTATCAAACGCGATAAGATTCCTGTATATAGTCTTGATGCTTCGTATATGGTTGATAAAAAAATCGGCTATATTCGTGTAAATCGTTTTGCCGCAACTACAGGAAAGGAATTTGCTGATGCTCTTCATCGTTTGCAGAAGGAAGGTATGCGCGACCTTATTCTCGATTTGCAAGGAAATGGTGGAGGATATCTGAATGCAGCGATTGAATTGGCTAATCAGTTCTTAGGTAAGAAAGAACTTATCGTTTATACAGAAGGACGTCGTAATCCTCGTGCTGAGTTTGATGCTGAGGGAAATGGTGATTTCCTAAATGGACGTTTGGTTGTGTTGGTCGATGAATTTTCTGCGTCGGCAAGTGAGATTGTAACAGGAGCATTGCAAGACTGGGACCGTGCTATAGTTGTAGGCAGACGTACTTTTGGAAAAGGACTGGTACAGCGTCCGATTGATTTACCTGACGGTTCTATGATTCGTCTGACTGTTGCTCGTTATTATACGCCTTCCGGTCGTTGTATTCAGAAGCCTTACGAGAGTATTGAACAGTACAATAAAGATTTGATAGATCGTTACAATCGTGGGGAAATGTTGAGTGCAGACAGTATCCATTTCCCGGATTCTTTGAAATACAAGACATTGAAGCTGGGACGTACTGTTTATGGTGGAGGAGGTATCATGCCGGATTATTTTGTGCCTGTAGATACAACCATGTATACTGATTACTATCTTGCCTTGCGCGATAAAGGAGCTATTGTACAGATGAACTTGAAGCTGGTAGATGCATATCGTGAAGAATGGCTGAAAGAGTATAAGGACTTCCGACATTTTAATAAGAATTTTGAAGTGACATCTGCCATGCTTGAAGAACTGAGAAAGTTAGGTGAAACATTAGGAGCAAAATATGATGAGAAACAATATCAAATTGCACTTCCACTCATAAAAGCTCAAATGAAAGCTCTGGTTGCTCGTGATTTATGGGATATGAGTGAGTATTTTCAGGTAATAAATCTCATGAACAATAGTATGCTTAAGGCTGTAGAACTATTAGAGAAGCCGGGGATGAATTTCCCGGAACGTAAATAACTGCTTAGGGTATTTATTAGATTATAAGTAAGAAGGGGCCGTTTTAGTAATGTAGTAAAAAGCTAAAACGGCTCTTTTTTATGCTATTAAGATAAGGGATGTCCTGAATATGTTGCTTTGCCTTGAAAGAAGCTTTCTCTACCGGTTTTCAGAAAAACTATGGATAGTAAAGGTGGAACCTGTCCTGAATTGTTCATAATGAAATGGTTATTGAACAACAGCGACGGTAAAACGTTCAATAACTTCTTTAGTCTTATTTTCTCCTTGCTGGAGCACATTCATTATTTTTGTTGCTTAAATCACTGGACAGATTAAAGAATTATTTCCGTAATCCCTTGTATTATATAGGGAAAACTTCTAATTTTGTATCGTATTTTAATGTATGTAGTAAGAAATTTTAGTTCTAACAATTAAATAATTTAAATTCAATCATTTATGTGGTTAAGTAATTCATCTATTGGAAGGAAAGTGGTGATGAGTGTAACTGGTATCGCCCTTGTCCTGTTTCTGACATTTCACATGGCGATGAACTGTGTTGCTTTGTTCTCGGGCGAAGCTTACAACATGGTTTGTGAGTTCCTGGGTGCTAACTGGTATGCGCTGGTAGCAACTGTGGGATTGGCTGCCTTGTTTGTAATTCACATTATCTACGCTTTCTGGTTGACAATGCAGAATCGTGCAGCTCGCGGTAACGAACGTTATGCTGTAAATGCTCGTCCGAAGAATGTAGAATGGGCTTCTCAGAACATGTTGGTATTGGGTATCATCGTAATCCTGGGCTTGGCTCTTCACTTTATGAACTTCTGGTACAAAATGCAGTTCGCTGA
>ULYN01013547.1_pt1 | contig 13835 bp, 8 predicted proteins | sample 1962311 | NCBI WGS metagenome assembly ULYN01 (sample SAMEA4835867, study PRJEB28245) | human gut metagenome | biome: gut microbiome; material: fecal sample | place: Denmark | collected 2008 | reverse complement strand
TAATCCAAGTGGATGCCGTCAATGTCATAGCGACTTGTGATTTCCTTGGCTATCCGGCTCAGGTAATCGGCTGTTCCTGGATTTCCAGGGTCAAGGTACCAGCTCCCGTTGAACTGCTTGCAAAGTGCCGGCTGTTTTTTTACTACACAGTTCTTTCCCAACAGCGTTACTTGGCGCTTGTTTCCGATAGGAATACACACCAGCCATGCATGAAGTTCCAGTCCTCGTTTGTGACATTCTTCTATTGCAAATTGCAGTGGGTCATATCCGGGGTTCTTGCCGGTATGTCCTGTAAGACTTTCTGCGAAGGTTTCAATTGCAGAAGGGTAGATAACGTCTCCCCGAAGACGGGTTTGAAAAAGTACGGTATTGAAATTGGCTGCCTTTAAGGCATCAAGTTGCCGGATCAGCTCATTTTTCTGTGCTTCAATTCCCTTGGCCGAATTCGCTTTCCGTGTAGGCCAGTCCATTCCTCCAAGAGTGGTCAGCCAGGTGGCGCGTATTTCCTCTTTAGGCTGAGCTTGTAAGGAAACCAAGCTGTTTATAAATAGAAGACCGATTAATAGTATGCGCATATTTTTTAAATGTTTGTGCAAATATACATATAAATTACGGATATGTAGAGAAAGAAAAGGATAAGCCGGGGGGGAGATATGAAAGAATAAGGTCTTTGGGGTAAATTCTTCTTGAAAATAGTAACGGTTTGTTTCTTTTTATTACTTTTGCGCGATAATAAAAGATAAATTGATAGATATGATAACGTTTACTCTCGCATTGGTATTATTGGTGGTGGGATATTGGGTTTATGGAAAGTACGTCAATTCCTTGTTTGCTCCTGATTCCACACGTAAAACGCCGGCTTTAACAATGGCCGACGGGGTGGATTTTATTCCCCTTCCCACATGGAAAATTTTTATGATTCAGTTTTTGAACATAGCCGGGCTCGGACCTATTTTCGGAGCAATAATGGGGGCACAGTTTGGTACGGCTTCTTATTTGTGGATTGTGTTCGGTACGATTTTCGCCGGGGCCGTACACGATTTTTTGTCCGGTACCTTATCGTTGCGTAACAATGGAGAAAGCCTTCCGGAAATTATCGGTCGTTATTTAGGAAGCCGGACTAAAAAGGTAGCCTGCGTGTTTACTGTCTTGCTGATGATTCTGGTCGGTGCGGTCTTTGTTTCAGGACCTGCAGAGCTGCTGGCCGGTATGACTCCTTCTGCGCTGGATGTGTATTTCTGGATGGTCGTGATTTTCTTGTATTACATTTTGGCGACCATGCTTCCTATTGATAAAATCATCGGACGCATTTATCCTTTATTTGCCTTTGCCTTGTTGTTTATGGCTGTAGGCATTCTTGTTATGCTGTATGTCAAAAGTCCTGCCTTGCCTGAAATGTGGGAGGGATTTGGTAGGAAGTACGAGAAGAACCCGATTTTCCCAATGATGTTTATCTCTATTGCATGTGGAGCCATCAGCGGTTTTCATGCTACCCAGTCGCCTTTGATGGCGCGTTGCATTACAAATGAAAAGCACTGCCGTCCGATTTTCTATGGAGCGATGGTAACAGAAGGAATTGTGGCACTTATCTGGGCTGCTGCGGCGACTTATTTCTTTCAGGAGAACGGTATTGTGGATAAAGTGACCGGAGTGGCTTATTCCGGAGCCAAGGTCGCTACAGATATCTCAAAAGACTGGTTGGGGGCATTCGGTGGCATTTTGGCCATATTGGGAATTGTGGCAGCTCCTATTACGAGTGGTGATACCGCCTTGCGTTCGGCACGTCTGATTGTGGCAGACTTTTTTCATGTAGATCAGCGCTCTATCGCTAAACGTCTCTTCATTTGTATCCCCATATTCTTGGTTACCATCTTGTTGTTGGTGTACAGCTTTGGAGATGCGGAAGGATTCAAGATTATCTGGCGATATTTTGCCTGGTGTAATCAGACCTTGTCTGTCTTTACTTTGTGGGCCATTACGGTCTGGCTGGTTTGTGCACGGAAAAACTATTGGGTAACCTTGATTCCGGCTCTGTTTATGACTTGTGTTTGTGCCACCTATATTCTCATTGCTCCCGAAGGGCTGGCCTTGTCGGCCGAAGTGGCTTATCCTGCCGGATTGTGTTGTGCACTGGTGGCTGCGGTCTGGTTTGTATGCTGGTTCCGCCGGATACGTTCCTTATAAAGAATTGTTTGGCTGTTCTATAGATTATGTATAATTTTGCGGGCTGTAAAGGTAAAAGTAATTTCAAATGAAAAAAAGATGCTTTTTAATGTGGGTCATGATGGCCGCTTCGGCAGGGGTAATGGCTCAGAAAGAAGGTTTTGGTTATAAATTTTATGGACAGGTGCGGACCGACTTATTCTATAACAGCCGTTCTAACTCAGAAACTGTCGACGGACTTTTTTACATGTATCCTAAGGATGTAGCTCCTGATGCGGACGGAAAGGATTTGAATGCCAAACCGGATGGTAACTTCTATACTTTGTACACCAGATTGGGAGTGAATGTGACCGGACCTACCTTGGGAAAGGCAAAGACTTCGGCAAAGGTGGAAGTCGATTTCCGTGGTTCGGGTACCACTTATTCTTTGTTCCGTATTCGTCACGTGTATTTCAACCTTGATTGGGGAAAATCAGCCCTGCTGGTTGGACAAACATGGCATCCTCTGTATGGAGATGTAGCTCCTGAAATTCTGAACTTGAACATGGGAGCACCTTATCAGCCGTTCAGCCGTGCACCGCAGGTTCGCTATCGGTTTACAAACAAAAATTTCAAGTTGACTGCTGCTGCCATATGGCAGTCACAATATTTGTCAGTAGGGCCTTCTTCCAATAAAGCAGGAGAGGTTGCTACGGTTAAAAGTCAGAGCTTTATGAAGAATGGTTGCTTGCCTGAGTTTTATTTAGGCATGGATTACAATCGTCCCGGATTGCTTGCTGGGGCTGGTGTGCATGTGTCTTCCATGTCTCCTCGTACAGAATCGAAATACAATGACAATATATACAAGGTAAGCGAACGCGTGACAGGAGTTTCAGCTGAGGCGCATGTGAAATATGTGCACCGCCGTTTCTTGCTGGCAGCCAAGAGCGTGTTAGGGTCAAACCTGACGCAAACCAGTACAATTGGCGGGTATGGCATTACGTGTACCGACTCTCGCACGGGTGAACAGGAGTACACTCCTTTGCGTGTATCGCATACTTGGGTAAATATGATGTATGGAAGCAAGTTCCGTGGCGGAGTGTTTGCCGGGTATCTCAAAAACTTGGGAGCATCGAAAAGTGTGACTGGAGTATTGGGTACAGGAACAAATATCGACCAGTTGAATACACTGGGAGCCGAACTGACTTACAATCGCCCGAACTGGAAGTTCGGAGCAGAATATACTTGGACCGGCGCGTGGTATGGCGATTATACCGACAAGGCACGGGTGACCAACACCCATCTGGTGAAAAATAACCGCATCGTACTGACTGCTTTGTTCCAGTTTTAATTTGTATCAATTATAATGAAATAGCGAGAAGATGCATCGGTGAGGGATGCCGCTTCTCGCTATTTTTATTATTCTGCTTTCTGTTTATATAGTTTATCTAAATCTATACTGGGTGCTTCTTTGTGAAGTAAGATAGTAGCGGATACCTCGTTAGCCTGAAAATTTTCCACATTTGATAACCGATTGATAAACTGACGTACTGTATCTACTTTTACATTTTCAACAAATACATTACGGATTGGTAATCGGGCATCTCCTTTTAGCTCGTAAATGGCATCAGCCGACTGGCAATGAATGTTCTTTACATGTATTCCATCTATACGGGTGATACGTGTTTCATAAGTTGGAACTAAATCTTTCCATTGGTATAATACTTCAGTGTCTACTTCAAAGGTACGAAGCATGTCTCCAGCTTCGATGTCTTCCAGGTAAATGTTTTCGATAAACCCTCCACGACGATGGTTTGTTTTTAAGAAAAACAGGCGGTGTACATTTTGTGGAGCTTTACAGCGGATCATGTAGATATTGCGTACTCCTCCGGAGATTTCACTTCCGATTCCGAGCAGGGTATGTCCATTGAGAATATCACAATCCCGGACGACGATATTTTCACTGGGTGTGTTGAGGCGCCATGCATCTTGGTTACGTCCGGATTTGATGACCACCGCATCGTCTCCCTGGTCGAACTTACAGTTCTCAATCAGAAAGTTCCGGCTCATTTCCAAATCGATTCCGTCATTGTTGTGCCCATGAGCCTGCACATCGAGGTGGCGTACTACGCCACTGTTACACAAATAGAGATGGATGGTCCAAAAAGGACTTTGGCGGATATGGAAATTTTCTAATAATATATTTTTGCAGCGGTTAAAATGAATGAGGTGTGGACGAAGATGATTTTCTCCTCTTGCCATTTGGCGTTGTTCTACAGGAACATCTGTTGACCCCATGGAATACAATTGTCTTAATGCGTTTAAGTGAGCTTCCGGACGTTTAAACCATGTACGCCAGGTATCCATGACCGGGGCCAGTGTTCCTTTTCCGGAAATACCTACATTTTCGCATTCAAATGCATAGATAAGTGGGGAGTAGTTGTAACATTCCAGTCCTTCCCAGGAAGTCATTACGGCTGGAAGGTAATCATTGGGATTGTCGGAGAACCTGACCACAGCTCCTTCTTCCAGAAAAAGATTGACATGGCTTTTGAGATGAATAGGTCCGGTGAACCATTCTCCAGCAGGAACTACCACTCGTCCGCCTCCGGCACGGTGACATGCTTCAATTGCTTTGGCAAATGCCTGGGTGTTTAGATGATTGTTCCCTTTTCTTGCTCCATATTTTGTAATGGGGAACTCTTTATTGGGGAATGTGCATAAGTATACGGAGTCCATGGGGAAAGGAGCTTCCACATGTACAGGTTGTACGTGCACCTTTTGTGCTGAGGTTGTATACGCCATCAGGCTTGCTACAAAAATAGAAAGTAATGTTCTGCTTCTCATGGTAATATATTAATTAGGATATCTTTGGTAGCAAAGAAACTTATTCTTTTTGAAATAAATCAGGTGTGAATGTCCTTATAAATGTATTTTTGTACGATATTCTATGATTCCGTACGTTTGTCTGCATTCTGTTTGGTAATAAGCCTCTAATTTTGCCTTTACAATAACCTAAGATGAAAATGTATGAAAATAAAGCGATTTCTGAATATTGGTCTTGCCGGTCTGTTTTTGGCAAATGTGGCTTATGCACAAAGTTATCAGTTTGATTTTAGTGAGAAGAAAAAAGTCGAGAAAGGAGTGATTCAAATCTCTTCAGATTCAATATATCCTTGTAAAGGTGGGTATGGATATGATTTCCTGCCTGCACCGGTGAAGAAAAGTAACGAACCTTTTTTCTTTTCGGTAGATGTTCCTGATGGAAATTATCTGGTGACAGTTACTTTAGGTAATGCCCGGAAAGCTGGTTCTACTACAGTGCGTGCAGAATCCAGACGTTTGTTCCTTGAAAATATATCTACTCGGAAAGGAGAGTTTCTAACTTATCGTTTTACGGTGAATAAGCGTAATACGATAATAAGTGATGGGGAAAAAGTACAGATTAAGGAGCGGGAAAAGAATAAATTGAACTGGGATGATAAGTTGACATTTGAGTTTAATGGAGATGCTCCTTGTCTGGCTAGTCTGAAAATTGAACCGGTAAATGATGTGGTGACCGTTTTTTTAGCAGGTAACTCTACTGTAGTAGACCAGGATAATGAGCCATGGGCTAGCTGGGGACAGATGATTCCGCGCTTTTTTGATGAACATGTATGTTTTGCAAACTATGCAGAAAGTGGTGAACGTGCCGATACCTTTATTAAGGCTGGTCGCCTGAAGAAGGCTTTAACTCAGATGAAAGAAGGGGATTATATGTTTATCGAGTTTGGGCATAATGACCAGAAATTAAAAGGACCGGGCAAGGGAGCCTATTATTCATTTGCCAGCAATTTGAAATATTTTGTAGATGTAGTACGTGCAAAAGGGGGGATTCCGGTTTTTGTGACTCCTACCCAACGTCGTTCATTTGACAATTCTGGTAAAATACAGGAAACACACGAAGACTATCCTGATGCGATGCGTTGGGTTGCCCAGCGTGAGGGAGTGCAGGTGATAGAATTGCATGACATGACCCGTGTGTTTTATGAAGCTATGGGAGTAGAACCTTCTAAAAAAGCTTTTGTGCATTATCCGGCAGGAACTTATCCCAATCAGACGAAGGCTTTGGCTGATAATACCCATTTCAATCCATACGGAGCGTATGAAATTGCTAAATGTGTGATTGAAGGTATTAAGCAGTTGAATCTTCCCTGGGTTAAATATTTGAGAGATGATTATCATCCTTTTAATCCTGCGAGTCCAGATAAAGTAGATACATTCAAGTGGAATGAAAGTCCTTTCACGGAGATTGAGAAACCTGATGGAAATTGATTTTTGTAAGTTATAGAGTCTTATAAGTTTTAATAGGTAGGATAAGCTATTTGAGGTAAAAGGGAGAAAGAGCGGACTAAATGATCAATAGTTCGTTCTTTTTTTATTTGTCAATAGATTTATGTACAAAAGCACATGATTGTGTACAATATTCCATGCGAGAGTAATCTCTTTCTGCTATCTTTGGAATTTGAAAATAAGTAAATATGTATATGAAAAAACACATAATGTGGGGAGTCTGGTTGCTAGGGGCAACCTGCTTTTCTTTTTCTGCTTATGCGCAAAACAAGGTGAAAGCGCCAATGGAAGATGTTAACCAGGTAGTCGATTTGACACTGGATAGCTTGAATAAAGCAAAAACAGCCAGACCGGTTGCGGGGTCTACCCGTAAGGGGAATAATCCTGTACTTTTCTTGGTAGGAAATTCAACGATGCGCACCGGAACGTTAGGCAATGGAAATAACGGACAGTGGGGATGGGGATATTTCTTCCATGAATATTTTGATGAAAATAAGATTACAGTTGAAAACCATGCGTTGGGTGGAACCAGTAGCCGTACATTTTATACTCATTTGTGGAAAGATGTCCTGAAAGGAGTAAAGAAAGGTGACTGGGTTATTATCGAATTGGGACATAACGATAACGGACCGTATGATAGCGGCCGGGCACGTGCGTCTATTCCTGGCATTGGTAAAGACAGTCTCGAAGTAACAATTAAGGAGACAGGAGTTAAGGAAACAGTGTATACTTATGGCGAATATATGCGTCGTTATATTCGTGAAGTCAAGGCCAAAGGAGCTCATCCAATTCTTTTTTCTCTTACTCCGCGCAATGCTTGGGAGGATAAGGACAGTACCATAATAACTCGTGTAAATAAGACTTTTGGTTTGTGGGCCAAGCAAGTGGCTAAAAAAGAACATGTACCTTTTATTGACCTTAATGAGATAACGGCTCGTAAATTTGAGACTTTTGGCAAGGAAAAGGTAAAATATATGTTCTATTTGGATCGTATCCATACCAGTGTGTTTGGAGCACGGGTAAATGCTGAATCTGCCGCCGAAGGTATTCGTGAATATAAAAAACTGGAACTTGCCCGTTATTTGAAGCCTGTCGAACAAGATACGGTCACTGGTTCAACCAGAAAGAAAGGCTGTCCGGTGTTATTTACCATAGGTGACAGTACGGTGCGTAATCAGGATAAAGACGAGAATGGTCAGTGGGGATGGGGAAGTGTGATTGCCGAACTGTTTGACTTAAATAGAATTTCTGTAGAGAATTGTGCTAAAGCAGGCCGTAGTGCCCGTACTTATTTGGAGGAAGGCCGCTGGGATAAGGTCTATGATGCCTTGCAACCTGGTGATTTTGTATTGATTCAATTTGGGCATAACGACGCTGGAGCTATTAATACAGGAAAGGCGCGTGCTGAACTTCCAGGGGCTGGAGAAGAAAGTAAAGTCTTTTTAATGGAAGCCACTAAAACTTATGATGTGGTGTATACATTTGGCTGGTATTTGCGTAAATTTATCCGCGATGCTCAGGAAAAAGGGGCTATCCCTATTGTGTTGAGTCATACGCCACGTAATATGTGGGATAATAATGAGATACAACGTAATACCACATCTTTTGGTAAATGGACACGGGAAGCTGCTGAAGCAACAGGTGCGTATTTTATTGACTTGAATAAGTTGTCAGCAGATAAATTGCAACAGATTGGTTATGAGCAAGGTCTGAAATACGTAGCTCCTTATTTCTGTAAGGATCATACACATACATCATTGAAAGGAGCGCACTTGAATGCACAAAGCATTGCAGACGGTTTGAAAGAAACAGATTGTACATTGAAAAACTATTTAAAATAATTGGAGGTACTATGAAACGTGAAGCTTTTAAAATGTTCCTGAAACCAGGATTTGAAAAAGAGTATGAAAAACGCCATGCTGCTATTTGGCCGGAGCTGAAACAGATGTTGTCAGAAAATGGCGTGTATGATTATTCTATCTATTGGGATAAAGATACTAATATCTTGTTTGCCTGTCAGAAAACGAAAGGTGAAGAATCTTCTCAGGATATGGGAAACAACCCGATTGTACAGAAATGGTGGGATTATATGGCTGACATTATGGAGGTGAATCCTGACAATTCTCCGGTTACTATTCCTTTGCCGGAAGTTTTCCACATGGATTAAACAGGCAATTCTGTACAAGATTGAAAAAAGTGCATGGCTTTTTTGGTGATGCACTTTTTTTATATTTTTGCAAATAATATATAAAAACAAAGCAGAATGAACAGGCTATTCTTCTTCATATTCTTTTTTATTGTATTGTTGGTAGAAGGAGTTGAGGCTGCAGTGGATGTGCGTTCCACTCGCTTTACAACCACATCCGGATTAGGAAATAATTCGGTCAGATATATGTATCAAGACAGTAAGGGATTCATTTGGATGGGAACTCTTAACGGGCTTAGTCGTTTTGATGGAACTTCTTTTATTACATTCCGTCCTCGAAAAGGAAATAAGCCCTCATTGCCGGATCATCGTATACAGGAAATTATAGAGGACCAGAATTGTTTTTTATGGATAAAGACAACAGGAGAGTCAGTCGGGTGTTATGACCTGAAGAAGGACTGCTTTGTGGATTTTACAGGTAGTGGTGAATATTTACGCCATTATTCGAATGTCTATTTTGTCAATAAAAATGAAGCTTGGGTAACAGGAGAAAGAGAAGGATGCCGGTTGATACGCTACCGGAAAGACCGTACTTTTACTTCAATTGCCTTCGATGTTCGTAGTGGGCTTGCGTCTAACCTTATCCGTGATTTGAAGGTAGGTGCAGAAGGTTGGGCCTGGATTGCTACAGGAAAAGGGCTTTATTATTGGGATGGAAAGAAACTTCATGCAGTGGATGAGCGTATGGATTTTATGAGAATAGCTGTTCACGGGAAGAAAACCTATTTCCTGACGAATAAAGGGGATGTGTATACTTTTCTGAATGGGGCTTTAAAGAAGGAAGTTTCTATTGAAGGAGATTTTACTTACTATGATAATTTGATATTAGGTAAGAAGTGGCTTATTTTTAGTGCTACTAATACCTGGAGTTTTGACTTTGAAACGCATGTACTGACTTTAGCTGAAGAGGCACTGCAAATAAAAAGAGCGAAGGTTATTAAAGATAACAAGGGAGAATCGTGGGTTTATGGAAACAGTGGAGTATTAACATGGATTGATTCCCAATCGGGAAAAGTGACTCCTTTTTTATTGATGCCGGAAGAGAAGCGTAATTATGTGGACAGGGAACGCTATTATGTGGTACATGATTCACGTGGAATTATTTGGATTGGTACTTATGGTAACGGCCTTTTTGTATATGATGTTTCAAACGGGCAAATGAAACATATTGTAGCCGACTCTGACAATACGCAAAGTCAGATTGGCTCAGATTTTTTGCAATGTGTCATAGAAGACCACTCTGGTAATATATGGGTAAGTTCGGAATATACGGGAGTGTCCCGTTTGGAAGTCCTGAATGAAGGTACACTTCGTATTTTCCCGGCAGGTGAAGGGAAGTTTAATCGTTCGAATACGGTACGTACCCTGCACCGTTGTTCTTCAGGAAATATCATTCTTGGAACCCGTGATGGAAGAATGTATGAATACGATTCACAGTTGAATAATAAAAAGGAAGAAACAACTTATGGAAGTAATATTTATGCGGTTGTAGAGGATGCAGATGGAGTTCAGTGGTATGCTTCGCGTACCAAGGGACTGATTGTGGGTAACCGTGTATATACACATAATCCTTCCGATTCATCTTCATTGGGATCGAATCAAGTATTTTGTCTGTTGAAGGATAGTAAAAACCGTATATGGGTTGGAACTTTTGAAGGAGGACTTGATTTGGCCGTTCCAGGTAAGAATGGCTATACTTTCCGTCATTTCTTGACTTCCACTTATGGACAGCGTCAGGTGCGGGTTATTTTTGAAGATGACAATCATTGGGTTTGGGTTGGAACCAGTGAAGGCGTTTATGTGTTTCAGCCTGATAAACTGTTGAAAGATCCGTCTGCATATTATAGTTATACCTTCGATAACGGAATGTTGAGAAGTAATGAGATTCGTAGCATCGCTTCTGATGGGAAAGGGCACATCCTGATAGCAGAGTCGGGAGCCGGATTTTCGGTGTGCTCTCTTCCTGAAAATGGAAATTATGCTCAGCTGAAGTTTGAACATTTTGGATTAGAGGATGGATTGGTTAACGGAATGGTACAAACTTTCATTCCAGATATGAATGGTAAAATCTGGATTACCACAGAATTCGGTGTTTCTTGCTTTGATGCGGCCCGTAAAACATTCGAAAACTATTTCTTTTCTACAAATATGCTGGGCAATGTGTATGCCGAGAATTGTGGACTAAGTTTGGATGACGGCCGTATTGCTTTTGGTACAAATTATGGATTGACGGTGATTGATCCGCGTAGGGTAAAACATCCGGAAAGTAAAACGAAAGTTACGTTTACAGATTTGCGGTTGAATGGCATTTCGGTTAGTCCAGATGAACCGGATTCTCCTTTGGATATGTCTTTAGCCTATGCTTCAGAGGTGAATTTACAGTATTATCAAAGTTCTTTTGTGGTAGAATTTTCTACTTTCGACTACTCGGGAGCAGGAGGTTCTAAGTTCAGTTATAAGCTTGAAAACTATGATAAGGGATGGAGTGTTCCTTCGTCCTTGAATTTTGCGGCTTATAAAAATCTTTCTCCAGGAACCTATTATCTTCACGTTAAAGCTTCTGATGCTTCCGGATTATGGGGAGCGGAGGAATCTGTATTGAAGATTGTGGTGAATCCTCCTTTCTGGAAAACGCCATGGGCTTATATCTTGTATGTGATAGTGATAGCTGTACTGTTGTACATTGTATTCCGTATTATACGTAATATGAATACTTTACGTAACAAGATTAAGGTAGAGGAGCAGCTTACCGAGTATAAACTGGTGTTCTTTACCAATATTTCACATGAGTTCCGTACGCCGTTGACGTTGATACAAGGTGCGTTGGAGAAGATTCACCGCTTGAAAGTGCCGAAAGAAATGGCTTACTCTCTTAAGATTATGGACAAGAGTACGGAACGTATGCTGCGTCTGATTAATCAATTGCTTGAATTCCGTAAAATGCAGAATAATAAGCTGGCATTGTCATTGGAAGAAACAGATGTGATAGCTTTCCTGTATGAAATTTATTTGAGCTTCAAGGATGCGGCAGAATCAAAGAACATGGAATTCAGTTTTATTCCTTCTTGTCAGTCGTACCGGATGTTCATTGATAAGGGAAACGTGGATAAAGTAGTGTATAATATTTTGTCTAATGCCTTTAAATACACTCCGTCAAAAGGAAAGATTGAGTTTGTGGTGAATGTAGACGAATCGGCTGGAAGACTGAAAATGAGTGTATCTGATACGGGTGTGGGTATTCCCAAGGAAAAACGTGGCGAATTGTTCAAGCGGTTTATGCAAAGTAATTTCTCTGGTGACAGTGTAGGCGTGGGGCTGCATCTGACGCATGAACTGGTCAACGTGCATAAAGGAACAATTACTTATGAGGAGAATCCGGGAGGAGGCTCTATCTTTATTGTGACTTTGCCGACGGACAAGTCCGTATATGAAGAAAAAGATTTTCTTGTGCCGAACAATGTGCTGCTGCGTGAGGAGGAAATGGCTGAAAAGCATTTGGCGGATGTGGTATTGAAGGATGAAGAAGGGTTGGATGAAGTTCTTCCGGTAAATCCGCTGAATAAATACAAGGTCCTGATTGTAGAGGATGATAATGATGTGCGTGAATTCCTGAAAGAGGAGCTGGGAGTATATTTTGAGGTTGTAGCAGAAGCCGACGGAGATGCAGGATTGGAACGTGCGCGTAATTATGATGCGGATTTGATAATCAGTGATGTGGTCATGCCGGGATGTTCAGGTTTTGAACTGACACGGAAATTGAAGACAGATTTTAATACCAGTCATATTCCGGTGATTCTGCTGACGGCCATGACTTCGGTAGATAATCATGTGAAAGGAGTGGAGTGTGGAGCTGATGCTTACATCACGAAACCGTTTAGTCCGAAACTGTTGTTGACACGGGCGTTTAAGTTGATAGAGCAGCGTGAAAAACTAAAAGAGAAATTCTCACATGATCCCAATCAGGTGCGTCCGGCTCTTTGTTCCTCTGATAAGGATAAATTCTTTGTAGAGAAGATGGGGCGCATTATGGAAACGCAACTGGGAAATCCTCAGTTTACCGTAGACGAGTTTGCTTCCATGATGGGGGTAGGACGTTCTATCTTTTATCGTAAGGTGAGAGGTGTAACAGGTTATTCCCCCAATGAATACATACGTATTATGCGAATGAAAAAAGCGGCAGAACTGCTTTCTTCTCTGGAAAATCTGACAGTGGCCGAAGTTTCGTATCAGGTAGGTATTAACGATCCGTTCTATTTTAGTAAATGTTTTAAACTCCAGTTTGGTGTGACTCCTTCCGTCTATCAGAAAGGAGGAAGAGGAGAAAAGGAAAAAGAAGCAAATGCCGATTCTGAAGTCAAAGAAGAATAAGCTAGAGGTTGAATCTTCTTTGCTATTTGGAATTTGCAAAAATTAGAAATAAGCGGCCGATAATGTAAATATTTGATGAAAAATGTCGGATATTCTGTAAAGTTCATGATTAAAGGCGTGTAAAAGTAATAAATATTGAAATTATATGAAGAAAAAGTATTATCTTTGCACGAATACAAAAACATAGAAGATGGGACATCATCAATTAGACAGTTTAGACGAACAAATTCTGCGTATGATCGCAGGCAATGCACGTATTCCTTTTTTGGAAGTAGCACGTGCTTGTAATGTATCGGGAGCCGCTATTCATCAGCGAATTCAGAAGTTGACGAACCTGGGAATTCTGAAGGGTTCAGAATTTATCATTGATCCGGAAAAGATAGGTTATGAAACCTGTGCTTACATCGGTTTGTATTTGAAGGATCCGGAACAGTTTGACACTGTAACGGAAGCTTTGAAGTTTATTCCGGAGGTAGTGGAATGTCATTTTACGACAGGGCAGTATGACATGTTCATCAAGATTTATGCAAAGAACAATCATCACTTGCTGGAAATTATCCACGATAAACTTCAACCGTTGGGCTTGTCGCGCTCGGAAACAATTATTTCTTTCCGTGAAGCTATCAAGCGCCAGATGCCGATAATGGATCTGGCGAATGATGAAGATTAAAATCGCGACGCTTATTTTTGCGTACGTTCGTAATCCACGAAACTATAGGAGTAGAGATGCTTTTCGTCTGTCGGATGGCATTCTCTACTTTTTTCTTTCCATAGCTCTGGACTTACT
>ULYN01014720.1_pt1 | contig 14224 bp, 12 predicted proteins | sample 1962311 | NCBI WGS metagenome assembly ULYN01 (sample SAMEA4835867, study PRJEB28245) | human gut metagenome | biome: gut microbiome; material: fecal sample | place: Denmark | collected 2008 | reverse complement strand
CAGGGGAGGGTAGACCCGTCCTCTACCACCACAACGTCAAAATCTTTGAGCGTCTGCGTTGTGAGGCTTTCTAAAAGTTCGTCCACCTCGTTGGGGCGGTTAAACACGGGTATGATAAATGAGTATTTCATGTAGGCAAAGGTAATAAATTACGCTTAAAAATGGAGTTTGACGAGCTTAAATTGTACCTTTAGCGCGTTATTGTGTCTTTTTGCTTTGTGCTGTGCTTGTTATATATTACATTTGTAGATACTAAAAACGTAAACCCCATGTATCCACTTATCACGCAAAGCTCCGTTTTTGATGCCGTCATCTTGTGCGACGGCGATTTCCCAAAGAGTGCTATTCCGCTTGTTATTTTAAGAAATGCAAGTTACGTATGTTGTTGCGACGGTGCAACGGCACAATGTGTGGCGCACGGCATAACGCCACAAGCCATTGTGGGTGATGGCGACTCACTTACAGAAGAACTCAAGAAGCGGTTTGCAGATAGATTACATCTTGTAAGCGAACAAGAGGATAACGACCAAACCAAAGCTACCCGCTTCTGCATGGAACAAGGCATGAAGCGCATTGCTTATATAGGTAGCACAGGGCGGCGCGAAGACCATACTTTGGGCAATATCGTTTTGCTGGCGCGCTATTATGCTGCCTTCCACCTTGAAGTGACGATGATAACGGACTATGGTTATTTTGTAGCGACCAGTGGACGACAACGCTTTGAGTCTTTCCCGCGACAACAATTTAGTATCTATAATATAGGTGGTAGTAGCAGACTTGAGGGAAAAGGTCTTAAATGGCCCCCCTATGCCTACAAGGAGTTGTGGCAAGGGACATTAAACGAAGCTTTGGACGGTGAAGTAGAGTTAGATGCAGACAACGCTTATTTGGTGTATGCTACTTTTGAAGCGAAAGGGTAGTGGTAGAACTGCAAATTATCTGCCTAATGAGAATGAACATTAATTATTCCATTAATTTTTTCGTTAATGTTCATTCTTGTTAGGCCGATAAATTACTGTTTATTGCAAAGCGCACTTTGTAAATTTGCGGCTTACTGCTGAATAAGTGCGAAAAGTGTAACGTTCTTTTGGTTTGTTACATAAAAGTTTGCAATTTTGCAACGCTTAAACGAATGGTCAGTTCGTTTGGCAGGGGTGCTACCGTAGTTGCGGATGCTGAGATTATACCCTCATAAGCTGAACCGGGCAATGCCGGCGTAGCAAAAGAGTTGTCTTGACACTTGAAGCACGATGCCTTTTTAAATATGCCAATGTGCTAACATGCCAATGTGATGCAAGCTATCAATCCTTTGCGCATTCCCCATATTTACACATTCGCACATTTGTACATTCTTTTCAAGTGTCCCCCAGTTGATTTATTAACTAAACAACTGTTCTTACAAACAAAACGATGAACAAGAATTTGTTGATGTTGGCTGCACTCACGGCCAGCGTAATTAACGTTGCTCCTTCACATGCGAGTGAAAAGGAGAACGAAGCCTCTCGTAATTTACTCATTAAAGCCGATACGGCAAGTGTTAGCTTGCAGGCAGCACAGGTAGTTTCAACTCGTGCTGGTAAGCGCACGCCTATGGCTTACAACAACTTGACAAAGAAGGACATCGCTGCCGTAAACTATGGCAAGGACGTACCTTTCTTGTTGATGTTTACGCCTTCTGTTACAGTGACTTCTGATGCAGGTGCTGGTATTGGTTATTCAAGCATTCGCGTGCGTGGTACGGACCCCAGTCGTATTAACATCACAGCCAATGGTGTGCCCATTAATGACGCAGAGAGTAGCCAAGTATTTTGGACCAATATGGGCGACTTCGCTTCGAGTGTAGAAGATGTGCAGATACAGCGTGGTGTAGGTACTTCAACCAATGGTGCGGGTGCTTTTGGTGCAACGATTAATATGCAGACCGAAAAGATTGGTGCAAAGCCCTATGCAAGTGTTGACCTCTCAGCTGGTAGCTATGCAAGCCATAAGGAAACTTTCCGTTTTGGTTCTGGACTCTTGAAGAACCATTGGGGCTTCCAAGGCCGCCTCTCTCACATCGCCAGTGACGGTTATGTGAAGCGTGCCACCACTCGCCTTGATTCTTACTTCTTACAAGGTGGTTACTTTGGTGAGAGTACAGTCGTAAAGTTCGTTACATTTAATGGTAAAGAAAAGACTTATCATGCTTGGAACTATCCCTCAGTATATGAAATGGAAATGAATGGTGGTCGTCGTTACAACTCATGCGGTGAGTACTATGACAATGAGGGAAACGTACATTATTATAAAGACCAAAGCGACTTCTATCACCAGCAGAACTATCAACTGTTATTGAACCAAATCATATCGCCCACGTGGAAGTTTAATGCAGCGCTGCATTATACCAAGGGCTTTGGCTATTATGAGGAGTATAAGAGTGGCCGTAAATTAGGTGAATACGGTTTGGTGTCACCTTCAAGTCCTTACTTCAAGACAAAGACCGACTTAATTCGTCAGAAGTTGATGGACAACGACTTCTATGGTGTGATTGGTTCGTTCGACTATGACAATAAGGGCAATCTCCGTGCTACGATTGGTGGTGGATTTAATCGCTACGTAGGCGACCACTATGGATTGGTAAAGTGGGTAAAGGATACGGAGAAAATTGACGAGTTATTGCCCAATCATCAGTATTACTTCAACAAGGGTAAGAAGAACGACGGCAATATTTATGGCAAGGTAAGCTACGAATTTACTAAGGGCTTGAGCGCTTATGTAGACTTGCAGTATCGTCACGTTAATTACGTAAACGAAGGTCCGACCGATAACTACGATGGCACAACGCAGTGGGTGCTCGACATGGAGCAAAACTTCGACTTCTTCAATCCGAAGGCAGGTCTGTTCTATCAAATCAATAAGAACCATAGCGTATATGCCTCTTACGCTATGTCGCATCGCGAACCGACGCGTAATGATTATGAGGACAACCTCAACCAACACGTTAAGGCTGAGCGCTTGAACGATTGGGAGTTGGGCTACAAGTATGAGAGCGAGAAGTTCTCAGCAGGCGTTAACTTCTACTACATGACCTATCGCGACCAGTTCGTCTTGACAGGCGAGAAGAACGAAATCGGTGAGTTTATTGCTCGCAACGCAGGTGAAAGCTACCGCCGTGGTGTAGAAATTCAAGCTGCTTGGAGTCCTGTGAAGTGGTTCCGTTGGGATGCCAACGCTACTTGGAGTCACAACCGTGCGAAGGATTGGACGGTTACACTCAATGACGGCAACGTGGTAAGCCTTGGCGATACACCGCTTTCATTCTCACCGAACTTCATCTTTAACAACATCTTCACCTTCAACTATGCTGGTTTCCGTGCCGCATTGACGAGCCAGTACGTAAGCAAGCAGTACTTGTCAAACACCGGCTTTGACTACTACGTAAGTGAAGAAGAAAACGGCGACCACAAGGTGAGCATGGTATTGAAGCGCCACTTTATAACCAATCTTGACCTCTCATACACCTTCCGCTTGAAGGGCGTAAAGAGCATTACCGCAGGTTGCACGCTTTACAACCTCTTCAGTGCGAAGTACTTCAACAATGGTTGGACTGCTCCCGAGTACAAGCAAGTTGACGGTAAGGTAGTTGCCTACACCGAAGGCGACCGTTACGAAACAGGTTATGGCGTAAGTGCTCCTTTCAACGTTATGGGACATTTGAGCATCAACTTCTAATTCTCTTTAGTTGACAAGTTGACGAGTAGACGAGTTGACAAGTAAGTTAGTTTTTACAAACTTGCTTGTCAACTCGTCAACTTGTCAACTCGTTAGCAAAAAACTTACTCGTTAACTTCAAAAAATGCAATATCTTGATTTTATCACCACCCTTTTAGGCTTGCTATACATCTACTTAGAGTATCGCGCAAGTATCTGGCTATGGTTAGTAGGCATCATTATGCCTGCGCTCGACATCGCCTTGTATTGGTCGCACGGACTCTATGGCGATGCTGGAATGGCCGCCTATTATACGCTGGCAGGCATCTATGGCTACTTGGTGTGGACGTTTGGTAAAAAGCGTAAGGCCAATAACGAACTCTCAGAAAAGGGTGAACTGCCCATTACCCACATGCCCGCTCGCCTTTACTTGCCCTCCATGTTGTGCTTCTTTGTGCTTTGGGCGCTGACATGGTATATATTAAAATATTATATGCATTCAACCGTACCCGTGCTTGACGGTTTTACCAATGCGCTGAGTTTCGTAGGGCTTTGGGCCTTAGCACGTAAGTATGTGGAACAGTGGGTGTTTTGGATAATTGTAGATGTGGTGTGCTGCTATTTATATATCGGTAAGGGCATTCCCTTTAAGGCAGGCCTTTACGGATTGTATGTAGTAATAGCCGTTGCGGGATATTTTAAGTGGAAAAAGCAAGTCATTTCTCAAAAAAATAGTATTTTTGTCGCCAAATAACGTAAATACATAAAATTACATTTACTCCAATGATTAAATCACAAGACATCAAGAAGGGTACTTGCATTCGTCTCGACGGCAAGCTCTACTTCTGCATTGACTTTCTTCATGTAAAGCCCGGTAAGGGTAACACGATTATGCGCACCACTTTGAAGGACGTTGTAACAGGCCGCGTGCTCGAACGTCGTTTCAACATTGGTGAAGCACTTGAAGACGTTCGCGTTGAGCGTCGTCCTTACCAGTACTCATACGCTGAGGGTGATCAGTATCACTTCCTCAACCAAGAGACTTGGGACGATGTAATCATCGAGAAGAACCTCATCACGGGTGTTGACTTCATGAAGGAAGGCGACATTTGCGAAGTAGTAAGCGATGCTTCAAGCGAAACTATCCTCTTCGCTGAAATGCCTGTTAAGACACAGTTGAAGATTACTTACACTGAACCGGGCTTGAAGGGTGATACTGCTACGAACGCTACGAAGCCTGCTACACTCGAAACAGGTGTTGAAGTACGTGTGCCCCTCTTCATCAACGAAGGTGAAATTATTGAGGTTGACACTCGCGACGGTTCTTACCTCAACCGTGTTAAGGCATAATTAGTTGTTCTTAATAATCTGATGTGCGAATGTGCAGCTTATGTGCATTCGCACTTTTTTTGTAACCACCTCTTTCCTTCTGACCATGAAAGTAAGCATAATAGTACCTGTGTTTCGTACCGAACGCACCTTAACGCGTTGCGTCGAAAGCCTACAAGCGCAAACCTTTACGCAATGGGAACTGATATTGGTAGACGACGGCAGTGATGATGGTGCGCCAGCCCTATGTGACCGTATGGCAGCCACCGATGTGCGCATTCGCGTTATTCACCAGGTCAATGCTGGACTAAGTGCGGCACGTAATGCAGGACTAAAGGTTGCACAAGGGAAATATGTATGGTTCGTCGACTCTGACGATTACGTTGCAACGGATACCTTAGCAGCAGCTGTAAACGCTATGGAAACTTCGGCGGTAGAACTCTCGTTCGTAGAGTTCCCCGTAGCTGTAAAGTGGGGACATCCTTCGCAGCATACGGTAGCTTTGGTGGCAGAAACGTACACCGATAAGTGGAAATGGTGGTTTGGCGCAGAGGGTTACAAGCACAGTTATGCTTGTAATAAGTTATATAGACGTGAAGCAATTGATAATATTCGTTTTGAGAAGAGAGTCTTTGAAGATGCTTTCTTTATACTGCCCGTATTAAATACCAATAGGCCCTTTGCCACAATAACCAAAGGCATGTATTATTATTGCTACAATGCCGAAGGAATAACCGAAAGCCCCAGTGCCAATTTACTTGATTTGTTAGAGGCTCACGTGCGTGTGTTCAGACAACTTCGTTGGGCGTGTCCGAAGCAAATTGGCAAATGCCAATTCGCAGCTTATTATGCTGAAGTACTGAATGTGCAAATCGATGTGTACCGACGCTTTAACCACCGAGTGTTATTAAAGAGACAGTCCGTAGGTGGTACACCGAAACTATGGTTGCAACGTTTGTTGGGTGTGCGCCTTTGTTGTTTTATTGTTAATTTGCTTCGTAAATAATGACATTGACTCAACCTCCCTTTATCAGTTTTATTGTGCCCGTATATAACGTGCCGACCGAAATGCTGTGTGAATGTTTGCACAGCCTCTTTTCGCTTGCACTTCAGGCACATGAAGTGCAAATAATCGTTGTAGACGATGGCTGTGATTACGACATTACACAAGGCTGGCAACCAGCTTGGATTGAGCGTGTCACGCTTATTCGTCAAGCTAATCAGGGGCTTTCAATGGCACGCAATAATGCCCTTGCCGTGGCCACGGGGCAATACGTACAGTTTGTTGATGCTGATGACTATCTATTTTCTTCTCTTTACAATGAAGTGTTGGCCTATCTCAAAGCACAGGCTATAGACTTACTCTACTTCGATACTACGGCTACGACTACTCCCCAATCATGGACTACTCCAAAAGGAGTGACGAGTGGTGCCGACTTTATGCTGCATAACAATTTGCGTTCATCGGCCTGTGGCTATGCTTTTAAACGAGAGCTCGTAGGTGATTTGCGTTTTGTGGCTGGTACTTATTACGAAGACATTGAGTTTACTACCCGAATTGTGCTCAAGGCTATGACGATGGCCGTCACTACTGCGCAGCCTTATTATTATCGCATACGCAAAGGGTCTATTACAAGCAAAAAGACGGTGGAGGATTATGAACAAAAGTTCTTACCTATGTCAGCGCACATCTTAACACGTTTGCAGCATTTACCCGTTGAGGCTGCTCAGCGCCCTGCCTTAGAGCGACGCATTGCGCAGCTAACAATGGACCACGTGTACAACACAATGCGCTATACCCACCATTATGCTTACCTCTCTCAAACGCTGACTGCGCTTCGACGTCAAGGGCTTTATCCCTTTCCGAATAAGCATTATACGCGTAAGTATACTCTCTTTCGGAGTTTGGTAGCTTGCCCTATAACCCGTCATTTGTTAACCTTACTTTTGCATTAAATATGAAAATACTATTAGTTGGCGAATATAGCAATGTGCATTGGACTTTAGCCGAGGGCCTACGCCTATTAGGACATGAAGTAAAAGTCTTGTCGAATGGCGACTTTTGGAAGAACTATCCGCGTGATTATTCCTTAGTGCGTGAGTCGGGGCGTTGGAGTGGGGTGAAGTATATGCTCGATTTGCTTCGTTTGTTACCCAAAATGCGAGGGTACGATGTGGTGCAATTGATCAACCCGATGTTTTTAGAACTTACGGCAGAACGCTTATTTTCAGTTTATCGCTATTTGCGACGCAATAATAAAAAAGTCATTCTCGGAGCCTATGGCATGGACTATTATTGGGTAAAGACGGGAAGCAGCACACAAAGCCCTTTCCGTTATGGCGACTTCAATATCGGTCATGAACTGCGCACCAACGTTGAGGCCGAAAGCGAACGAAAGGACTGGTTGGGCACAGCTAAGGAGCGCTTGAATAAACTGATAGCCACTGACAGCGATGCAATCGTGGCGGGGTTGTATGAATACTGGCGGTGTTACGAACCCGTCTTCCCGCAAAAGACGGTTTTTATTCCTTTCCCCATAGATTGTGAAAAGGATAAACGACCGATTCAATATTACACCCCCGACCGCAAAGTACGCATTTTTGTGGGCATTAGCAAGTCGCGTAGTGCTTATAAAGGTACGGATATTATGTTATCCGCAGCGCAAGACTTGCATGATAAGTATGCCGATAGGGTAGAGCTGAAAGTGGCCGAAGGCGTACCATTCGCCGCGTATTGCGAGATGATGGAAAAGAGTGACGTTATTCTTGACCAACTCTACAGTTACACCCCTGCGATGAACGCTTTACAAGCCATGAGTCGTGGTATTATCTGTGTAGGAGGAGGCGAACCTGAGAATTATGACATCTTGAATGAAACAGAATTGCGCCCTATTATCAACGTTACGCCTTCGTATGAGAGTGTCTATCATCAGTTAGAAGCGTTAATAATGCACCCCGAACGCATAGCCGATTTGCAAAGCCAAAGCGTAGCTTACGTAAAGCGCCACCATGACTACATCAAGGTGGCGCAACAGTACGAGGCGTTGTATCGAAAGTGATAGACTGAAAGTCTCTCCCCCTCCCCAACTGGGGAGGGGGCTTCTTTATTTCTCTCTTTTCAACTCAATCAATTCAATCGTGGGCCAAGCCCCCAATCGGTAGGGCACACCACCACCGATACCAGTCGAAACAAAGAGTTGTTGTTGCCCCTCGTGGTACAAACCGCCCCATTCAGGCATAAACCAAGCTGCGGGCGAGAAGTGGCCCACCTGCATTTGTAAGGCATGGGTGTGGCCTGAGAGTGTTAAGGCTATATTCGGTTGACCAATTACGCCATGTCGCCAATGCCAAGGGTCGTGGCTGAGTAATATGGTGCAAGCTGAGGCTGGAATGCCTTGCATGGCTACATTGAGTTTGCCACGTTCGGGGAAAGGCGGCTTGCCTACATTTTCAACACCTGCTACGTATAACGTATCTTCACCACGACTGATGCTATAATGCTGATTTAACAATACGTTCCAGTCCATTAATCGTTGCATACGCACAATGCGTTGTACCTCTTCTTCTTGTTGGCGCGGTGTCAAGCCTGGGTGGTACATGCAGTAGTCGTGGTTACCTAATACAGATAGTACACCGTCTTTGGCTTTCAGTCCTTTCAATACTTTGATAAAAGGCATGGCTTCGGCTGAGGCGGTATTGACCATGTCGCCTGTAAAGACGATTAAGTCGGGTTGAAGGCGGTTGACACTATCGACCATGGCTTGCATGATGGAAGTGTCGCCAGCGTAGGTGCCTAAATGAATGTCAGACAGTTGTACGATGCGGTAGCCCTCAAACGATTGGGGTAGTCTTGCTACTTTGATAGCTTGGTGAATTACACGGAGCGAACGCCAACCATAGGCAGTACCATACACTTGTACTGCGGCCATTAAGACGGCTAACACAATGGATACTTTATGCACATAAGGTTGTGCCATGGGCCAATGAAATGTTACACCGCGTCCGATAAGGTCGGTGAGTACAAATACGAGTTTGGGTATGGTGATGCATATAATAAGTATAAAGGCCCACTGCATGAGCATAGCGGCCCTTACTTGACAAAAGAGCAAGATCATACAGGCAATGACGAGCACACTGGGCAGTAAAAGAATGGCCGTGCGTATAAAGCCTTCATGTAGACGTGTATAGTTCCACCAAATGTATAAATCGGGTAGGAGAATTAACAGAAGTAAGAGAAAGAAGAAACGAAACACGCTATATTTCTATTATGACGTTAATAATTAGGGCAAGCCTTGAAAGCTTGCCCCATGTTATTCATTATTTTGTTTATCCATTGTTATGCTGTTGTTCTTGCCACTTCTCGCGAGCAAACTCTTGCATGTCGGTTACGGTGTCTTTTTCGTCAACTATCTCGGTGCCGAGCATAGTTTCTATAACGTCTTCCATGGTTACAATGCCGCGGAAACAACCGTACTCGTCGATGATAATCGAGATGTGCTCTTTCTTGGCCAAAAGGCGTTCCCAAATTTTTGAAACATTCTCTGTCTCTTGGAAAGTGAGTACGGGACGCATAATGTCAGAAAGGCGAAGGTCGAATTTGTCTTCTGACAACTTTTCGAGAATAGTCTGACGGAGCACGTAGCCCTTTATGTAGTCGTCGTTCTCCTCATTGTAAACGGGAATACGTGAAAACTGGCGGTAGGCATCGTTTTGGTAAAACTCGCGCAGCGTCATGCTCTCTTCGGCCACTTCAGCTACTGAGCTGGGAGTCATAATGTCGCGCGCATTGACATCGTCAAGTTTCAGCAAGTTCTGAATCATGCTATTCTCTTTCTTCTCAAGCACGCCCTCTTCAGCACCTACGGTGACCATAGCCGACACTTCTTCACGGCTAACAGAGGTTTGCTTCTTATTGCTCGAAAATATGTGAGTAATTAACTCTGACATCAAGACCAAAGGATAGGTAACGATTACGAGCACATGAATGATGCGTGCGCAAGGTATGGCCAATTTGCGCCAATAAGAAGCACCAATTGTCTTAGGAATAATTTCAGAGAAGATAAGGATTAACAAGGTGAGTATGGCAGAAGTCAAAGCAAAGAACTGACTGCCAAACAAATATTCGCTTTGCGCGCCTACCCCCGCAGCACCCACCGTGTGCGAGATTGTGTTGAGTGATAGAATGGCCGCAATAGGTTTGTCAATGTCTTGTTTGTACTTTTTTAAGAGCGTAGCGCCCTTGCGTCCTTCCTTTTCAAGCATTGACACAAACGACATCGGTGCTGAGAGCAGCACCGCTTCAAGGATAGAACACAGAAATGAGATGCTTAAAGCACCTAAAAGATAGAGGAGTAATAGCCCCATGGAATGTGAAATTAGTTAGACATAAGCCCTGTCCCACTTCACAATAATTGGAATAAGTGTGTGCGGATGCACTTCGTCTGTTTGGGCATGACGAAAGGCTTTCGCAGGGAGCAACAATATCGTTATTGACTTTATTGTCGCGTTTTTTCGATATTGAATGCAAATTTAATAATTGTCAATTGAAATTCAAAATAAAAGCCCTACTTTACGTGATTACTTTACTTTTTTGTAAAACAGCAAAAAGCTCGAAATCGCAATGTTGCGATTTCGAGCTTTTTAATTATGTATTATATAACTTTGGGTTTAGACTTAGAGTCCGTAGCCAAAGCCGCTGATGTAGTTGTAGAATACACCACCAATACCGAAGATGAGTACGCCTAAGGTGCAGAGCGCAAGCGCTACGCGTGTGTAACCATCACTCTTGAAGGTAGCAATAGGATTGTCGTTGGGCTTGATGTACATAGCTTTGACAATCATCAAGTAGTAGTACAACGAGATGACGGTGTTGGCCAAGGCAATGAATACCAACAAGGGGTAACCAGCCTTGAATGCTGCCATGAATACGAAGAACTTGCTAAAGAAACCTGCAAAGGGAGGAATACCTGCCAATGAGAAGAGGCAAAGCGTCATGAGGAATGCCAACTTCGGATTGCTCTGATACAAGCCGTCGTAGTCGCTGATGTTGATCTTACCACTGTTCTCCTCAACTGATGTCATTACCGCAAAGGCACCAAGGTTTGACACCATATAAACTAAGAGGTAGAACACCAAGGCTGTCATACCTTGAGCAGTGCCGTCCATGATAGCTAATACGAGGTAACCTGCTTGCGAAATGGCTGAGAAAGCCATGAAGCGCTTCAAGTTGTTCTGGCGAATGGCAAAGAGGTTGGCAATGGTGATGGAAGCTACGATGATCCAATACATGCCCGTGTTCCAGCTATAGAAGAGGTCGCTTTGAGCAAAAGCCTTCATTAAAATGGTCATCAGCACGAAGGCTGCAGAACCCTTTGAGATAACGCTCAAGTAAGCTGTAACAGAGGTGGGCGCGCCTTCGTAGGTGTCAGCTGTCCAGAGGTGGAAGGGAACGAGAGAAATCTTGAAACCCATACCGCCAATGAAGAGCACGAGACCGAAGATGCTGAGCAGTGAACCGTCGAGTTGTGCACCAATCTCGTTGAAGTAGAGTGTACCTGTTGCACCATAGATGAGTGATACACCGTAGAGCAACAATGCACTTGAGAAGAGGGCGAGCAAGATGAACTTAGCACCTGCTTCAGCACTTTCGAAACGCTTCTTGTCGAAGGCAACCAATGCCGTGACGGGCACTGATGCCATTTCAAGTCCGATGAAGAACATCAAGAAGTGACCGCTCGAAATCATGAAGTACATACCTAACAAGGTGAAGAGCGTGAGCATATAGAACTCGCCTTGTTTTACGAGGTTCTCTTCACGAGTCAACCATTTGTGTGCCATTAAGAACACAACGATTGTACCTACGTTAAGCACACTCTTCATGATTGTCATCATCGGAGTGTATTGATACATGCCGCCAAAGGCACTGGTGCTTTCTGCTCCGCAGCATGGCAGGAGGTTGAGCACGGTGTGAATGGCTAACAATACAACGGGTAAAGCAGTGTTGTAAACTCCCTTCCCGCTCTTTTTATCAGGACACATAAAGAGGTCGGCGATGAACAGTATTACGATTACTGCCAACAACGATAGCTCCTCATGCATATAGAGAAATTGAGAATAATCCATTGTATTAATTGCTTAGATTATGAGATTATTGGAAAGGATTGCAACTTGCTACTGTACCAGCCACTGAGTGAATGTGGTCAACGATAGGAGCAACGCCTGTTGTAATCATGTCGCTCACCCAAAGAGGTGCAAGGCCGAGACCTGCAACGGCAAGGATAAGGCAGATAACTGCGAAGCGTTCGTCCCAAGTAGCGTCAGTAAGTTTGAGGTGATGCTCGTTGGTGCAAGTGCCGTAAAGTATCTTACCTACTACACGGAGAATGTAGACTGCGGTAATTACGATTGAACAGCAAGCAGCAATGGTGAGCACGCGGTGGAAGGTGTCGGCATTTTGGAATGAACCTACGAAGATAGTCATCTCAGCAATGAAGCCTGAGAAGCCAGGTAGACCTAAGTTTGCCAAACCAGCGATGATGTAACCTACTGAGAGGAAAGGCATGATGCGCATCAAACCATTCAGTTCGCGAATGTCACGTGTGTGAGTACGGCCGTAAATCATACCGATCAAGGCAAAGAAAAGGGCCGTCATCAAACCGTGGCTTAACATCTGAAGCACAGCACCAGTACAAGCTGTTTGGTTCAGCATCAAGATAGCGAAGAGTACCATACCGCAGTGTGAAACTGAACTGTAGGCGTTGATGTACTTCAAGTCGGTCTGAACGCAAGCAGAGAATGCACCGTAAACGACTGAGATACCTGTCAAGATGAGGAAAATCCAACTTAACTCGTTGGCAGCCTCAGGCATGAGGTACATAGCGATGCGGAAGCAACCATAACCACCCAACTTCATCAATACACCTGCGTGGAGCATTGACACTGCAGTAGGTGCTGAAGCGTGACCATCAGGAGACCATGTGTGGAAGGGGAACAATGCACCCAATACACCAAAGCCGATAAACGTCAAGGGGAACCAGATGCATTGTTGTGCAAAAGGTATGGCGTGAGCACCGTTGAGGTGGTTAGCGATTTCGACGATGTTCATGGTCTGACCACCAGCACCATAGAAGATACCGAAGATGCCGCACATCAAGAAGGCTGAACCACCCATCAACATGAGGGTCAACTTCATAGCTGCATATTCTTTCTTACCGCTACCCCAAACGCCAATCAAAAGGTACATCGGGATAAGGGCTATCTCGTAGAACATGAACATAGCGAACATGTCTACAGAAATGAAGAAACCAAACACACCAAGGCTCAGGAGGGTGAACCAAAGGAAGTATTCCTTCGTGAGGGGCTTCAGTTGCCATGAGGCAAAGGTACCTGTGAAGACGATAACGGCTGAGAGCAACAACATGGCTACTGAAATGCCGTCAACACCTACTGAATATTTGATGTGAAGCGGTTCGAACCAATTGACCGATGCCGTATAGAGCATTTCGCCTGTGGCTCCTGCTGCACGGTCGCCGAGGAAGGTGATTGTCAAGTAGCCTGCTAAGATAAGCAACAAACTGCTACCTGTCACCATTACCGCACGTACGCCCTTCACATCTCTTGCCAGCCACAAACCAAGCAGCATGACAAGTGGAATCAATACGAATAATGATAGAAAATTCATTGTATATTTTTTTAGTTTAATGAGTTTAATTAGTTTAATGAGTTTAATAAGTTAAGGCAGTGTGTCTAACTTATAGCGTAATGATTTTATCATTTTGGCAATTTCGCTTGTCTTGATTCGTATCTCGGCAAGTTCTTTGTCCGAAATGTAGCCTAAATCATGAGCTAATATTAGGTGATTGAACACTTCCATTAATGATCCATAAGAAATAGACAGGAAATGGATAAACTGTTTAGGGCTTAATCTTCCACTTCCTTCGGCTATGTTCGATGGAATGGAGTTAGCTGCTCTCCTCAATTGATCTGCCAAAATGCCTTGCTCAGAGTAAGGTAATTTTGAGGTGGTCTGATAAATCGTTTTATTAAAGGCGCGAGCCTTTTGCCATACCTCTAACTTTTCAAATGCGAATTGAGCGGCCATGAATAAACTTATTAAACTTATAAACTTATTAAACTTATTACGCAAGAGCCATTATAGCCAACAAGATAAGTGTGCCAAGTAAGAATACGTAAGCGTAGCCTTGAA
>ULYN01016197.1_pt1 | contig 14399 bp, 7 predicted proteins | sample 1962311 | NCBI WGS metagenome assembly ULYN01 (sample SAMEA4835867, study PRJEB28245) | human gut metagenome | biome: gut microbiome; material: fecal sample | place: Denmark | collected 2008 | reverse complement strand
CGCCCCCCAATTAGACCGACAAATTGCAGCTTATCGAACGTAAACGTATTTTTATTGTCAAAAAGTTGGTTATATCATTATTTTTTTAGATTTTAGCACACGAAAAGTCTTTTAAATGATAAAAATGACATTTCTTTAAGCATGCAATGATAACACATTATTAATAATAACCTAAAAATTACCTGTATGAGAAAAGTTTACCAAAAACTATCACACTTATGGCTTTTGCTCATCGCGTTATTGACTATGCCCGTTGTGGCAGCGGCCCAGGACTTATCGTCAGGTGGCGACGGTGGAAGCACTACCATTAAGTATCAAGAAGACTTTGACTATGACGAGGGCGACTTGCTCAACCAAGACAAGTGGACACAGTATGGCATTAATACAGCTGCTCCTATTCAAGTGGTGAACAAGACGCTTGAGTATGCCAACTATCCTGGTGGCGTAAAGGGCAAGTGCATTCAGATGACACCGACTGTTTCAGGTCAGGACCTCTGCACACGCTTCGACTCGAACGATGAAGGTATAAAGAGTGGCTATGTTTATTATGCGGCCCTCATTAATGTGACGAAGTTGCCTACGCAAGATGCTCCTTCTCCTCAAAACTATGTTATGAGTTTGCTCATTCGCACTAAGAAGTACAATGTTGGCGAGGCTGATGCTGGAAAATACTTCAGTTCAACAGAACTCGGTCGCCTCTTCATTGTTAAGGCCGACGATAATTCCTATAAAATCGGAATCTCGCGTGGCACTTCCACAGCCGTGTTCGCAGAAGGAACTTTTGCACTCAACACTACCCAACTTGTAGTCGTAAAGTATGGTGTAAAGACGAGCGATGGTAAAGACGAGGTAAAACTCTATGTGAATCCAACAGACTTTACCAATGAGCCTAAGGAAGCAAGTGCAGAATTTGATGTAAGTGCTACAGGTTCTTCAGTTGGCAATTATGGCCTGCAGGGTTTCGAACTTCGTCAAGGTTCTAATGCTTCGAACCAAGGTCCAGAAATGTATGTAGGCGCACTTCGCATTGCTCAGACTTATGCTGGCCTCTTCGGTGAAAGCAGTGGTGGTGACACACCTCAACCCGCTACGCCTACTATCAGCGTTAACAAGAACGATACCTTCTTGGCTGATACTTACGTAGGCTATCCCGTTACTAAGACTATCACCGTGAAGGGCGCAGATTTGATCAGCGACGTGACGGTTGCAATTGAAGGCACAGGTGTGACAGCTGACAAGACCACTCTTAGCAAGGAAGAAGTAGAGAGCACACAGGGTGCAAAACTCACTTTTACGTTTGATCCTACCGAAGCCGGCGAGGGTACCGTAAAGGTTTCTTATAGCAGCGAAGGCGCTGAAACAGTGGAAGTTAACTATAGTTACAATGCCCTTTCATTCACCGACGTAGCAACGCTCAGCGAACTCAATGCTAAGAGCAGTGACAATTATGAAGTATATCGCTATACAGGCGAGGCTGTGGTAAGTTTTATTGACAAAACGGCCAACCGCATCTACGTTCAAGATGCTACTGCTGCAACTGTTATTGCGAATGAAAATTTAAAAATGCCTAATGTAGGCGACAAACTTTCTGGCTTCTTTGGAACAGTTAGTAGCAGTTGGGGTGTAACTACGCTCACTCCCGAATCATTTATGGGACAAGTGGCAATGGGCAACGTGCTCAGCACCAACAATGAGATTGAACCCACTGTAGCTACCCTCGCTGAAGTAAAGGCTACTCCTAAGAATTACTTGAACAAACTCGTGCGCATTAATGGCGTAACCGTTACGTCTGATAGCGAAACTTTCGCTGAAGGCATGACACAACCTACGCTGAGCGACGGTACCGAAACGGCTAAGATGCGTATATTCAAGGGCACTTCGCTTATCGGTACGGCTATTCCTACGGAAGCAATCGACCTCGTAGGCCTCTCTACCTCAACGGGTGCAGTGATCATTGCACCACGTAGTGCTGAGGACATCAAGACACCTGAAGTAGTTGGCAACCCCGAACTTACCATTACACCCGCTCAGTTCGACATGGCGGCTGGCAAGGTAGGTAAAACCACTGAGGTGGGTACCATTCACATCAGCGCGAAGAACATGCCCGCAGCTACTACGCTTGAGATTACAGGTGCTAACCGCGCTATGTTTGCCACTTCGGTAACGGAGATTAAGAAGGGAACAAGTGAGACTGATGTTGTCATCTCTTATAACCCGACAGCCATTGGCAAGCACAGTGCACGTGTCTTTATCGACTGCCCCAAAGTGCCTACACTCTCACAATCTATTACCCTCTCAGCTTACGCCATTGACGAGCAAAATCCGCCCGTTGTTAAGGCCAACGTTGAAAGCGTAAACTTTGAAGCAAAGGCTGGCGAAACGGCAGAACAGACAATCGTGATCCAGACGGCTAACTTGCCCGATTATGCACACGTTAAGTTGGCCAGTGTTGACGTGTTCCGCATCAGTTCTTCTATGTTGATGAAGAATGCCAACACTTCTGTAAAGATTTCTTTCGTTCCGCTGAGTGCTGGCACTTACGACAACGAACTCATCGTTACTACTTTGGGCGCTGATGAGTTACACATTCCTATTAAGGGTGTAGCTACGGACAATACAATGCCTGACAAACCGACTGAGGGTGACCTCCTTCCGCTCGATCCTTCTAACCCCACAACATTGCTCAACGAACACTTTGATAAGGGCGAGAAGAATAAGCCTATCGCTATTGACGGTTGGAAGAACATTGCTACAAAGGGCACACGTGCTTGGTGGAACTATACGTTCAGCGATACGGACGAGTCAGCTGGCGAACACGTAGCAAAGGTAACGGCTTACGACTCTAAGGTAGAGGACGGTGACGAGACAGAAGCTGAGATGATGCTCGTTACGCCTGCCCTTAACTTTAAGGATGCTGCTTCAAAGGTTTTCACCTTCCGCGTTCGCGGTGACTATTTGACAGACAAGCAGACTGACCAACTCGAGCTCTGCTACATCGATCTCACTGATGGTGAGATGTACATCAGTCCCGTTGGCGGTTTCACAATGCCTTCTACAAAGGACGAGAGCGGTGAATGGTTTGAATATCACGTCGACCTCACTGACCAGCCCATTGCTGACACCTTCTTTATGGCCTTCCGCTTTAAGAGTACATGCGGTCGTAACAACGCTGCTACTTACTACATTGACGATGTAAGTTTCGGTCGCACCGACCTTCCAGTCGTTCGCACTGATGTCGCATCGCTTGCTTTCGAAGCTATTAAGGGCCAAGATGCTACATCAGACGAGGTAACCGTAACGACTCAGAACTTGACTGAACCTATCAAACTCACCTTGGGGGGTGCTAATAAGAGCAAGTTCAAACTCTCTGAGAGTGAACTCCCTGCAGAGGGTGGTGTATTCACTGTTCGTTTCAACTCTGATGCTGAAGGCGTTCATGAAGCATACGTTAAGTTGGCTTCACGTGGCGCAGCCGACAAGTACGTTGTACTGACTGTCAACAACACCTTGCAGACAGGCATTGATGGCATCGACGTTGCTCCTGCCGACATCACCATATTTGCTCTCAATGGTGTTGCCTTGAAGAGTGGTAAGGCCATCACGCCTACCGAAGCTATCAAGGGTTTGCCCACTGGCACTTACATCTTGCAGAAGACTGATGCAAATAGCATTCAACGCTTCAAGATAGCAGTGAAGTAATCGCTTATACACATTAATCATAGAAAGCCAAGATAAGGTCTACACCTCTATCTTGGCTTTTTTATTAAACTGTTATTTAGCGGCCTCTCCCCCTCATCCCTTCCCCAGCCGGGGAGGGGATGAGGGGGAGAGGCCGCTAAATAGATAGGTAAACTGCAATTCTTCTTGCGTTCATGAAGGTTTTTCAAATGAAATCTGTAATTTTGCACCTTTAGTGAAAGCAATAAGGTATGAACGAAACGATACAGGTAAAGGGAGCGAGGGTAAACAACCTCAAGAACGTGGATATTGACATACCGCGTGACAAACTCATCGTTATAACCGGACTCAGTGGTTCGGGTAAGTCGTCGTTGGCCTTCGATACATTGTATGCCGAGGGTCAACGACGCTATGTTGAGAGCCTTTCAGCCTATGCACGTCAATTCTTGGGCCGTATGCACAAGCCTGAGTGTGACTACATAAAAGGACTTCCCCCTGCTATTGCTATCGAACAGCGCGTGACGAGTCGTAATCCGCGTTCGACCGTGGGCACCAGCACCGAGATATATGAATATCTTCGTCTGCTTTATGCACGCATAGGTCACACCTTCTCGCCCATAAGTGGTGTGGAGGTGAAGCGCCACACCGTGCAGGACGTGATTGACTGCATGCACTCTTACTCTATGGGCACGCGCTTTACCGTACTTGCTCCTATGCGAGTGCGTCAAGAACGTACCTTGCTCCAGCAGCTCAGCATCGACCTTCAACAAGGACTCTCACGTCTCGACGTTGACGGCGAAATGGTGCGCATTGAGGACTTTGCCGAACAATTGAAGGCGGGGCAAGTAGTCGTTGACGATGCACCACACGATGAGGCTTTGCCAGCTCCCACGCCTGAGGCTGTGTACTACTCGCTCTCGCAACTCAATCTGTTGATTGACCGCCTTTCGGTAAGTGATGACAAAGACGTGATTTCGCGTTTAGCCGACTCAGCAGAGACGGCCTTCTTCGAGGGTGACGGACAGTGTATGCTTCGCTTCTATCCAGCCCGTATTCTTCACACCTTTTCTACTCGCTTCGAGGCCGATGGCATTACATTCCGCGAACCTGACGACAATATGTTTTCGTTCAACTCGCCCATAGGCGCTTGCGAGCGTTGCGAGGGATTTGGCCGCGTAATGGGCATTAGCGAACACCTCGTTGTGCCTGACACATCGAAGAGCCTTATGGATGGTGCTGTGATGTGTTGGCGAGGTGAGAAGATGGGAGAGTGGAAGAATGAGTTTATACGTCGTTGCTCGGTGCGAAAAAATGGGTTCCCTATCTTCGAACCTTATTATAAACTTACGCGCAAACAGAAGGACATGCTTTGGCATGGCGATGCGGCCGAACAACGATTACCTGAAGAAGAGCAAGTAAGCATTGATGCTTTCTTTCGCATGTTAGAGCGCAATCAGTACAAGATACAATATCGTGTCATGCTGGCGCGCTATCGTGGCAAGACGGTTTGTCCTGAGTGCCACGGTTCGCGCTTGAAGAAAGATGCTGAATACGTCAAAGTGGGCGGCCGTAGTATCACGGAATTGGTACAACTGCCTATCAAGGAGTTGGTTCCCTTCTTCGACCAGCTCGAACTCAGTGAACACGATGCAGCAGTGGCTAAGCGATTGCTGAATGAGATAAAGAGTCGTCTGCACTTTCTCTCTGAAGTAGGACTCAACTACCTCACGCTCGATCGCCTCTCTAATACGCTTTCGGGTGGTGAGAGTCAGCGCATCAACCTTGCCACATCGTTAGGTTCTTCATTGGTCGGCTCGCTCTACATTCTTGACGAACCGAGCATTGGCCTTCATCAACGCGACACGCGTCGCCTTATCAACGTATTGAAGGAGTTGCGCGACTTGGGAAATACGGTTATCGTGGTTGAACACGATGAAGAGATTATGCGTGCGGCTGACTATATTATAGATATAGGTCCTGAAGCGGGCCGATTAGGCGGACAAGTGGTGTACGCTGGCCCTTTTATGAAGAACGAGAATGAACTCTTGCAGAGTCACCCCGAACTCTTTGATAAGGAGAAGGGGGTATATTACTCACACACGCTCAACTACCTATATGGTCGCGAACAAATCCCCGTACCTACGACTCATCGCACGTGGAATCGAAGCATCATAGTTGAGGGAGCACGCGAGAACAATTTGAAGGGTATTGATGTAACCTTCCCTCTCAACGTGCTGACGGTCGTAACAGGTGTAAGTGGTTCGGGTAAGTCTACCCTCGTGCGCGACATCTTCTATCGGGCTCTCAAGCGGGCTAAAGATGAGGTGGCCGATCGTCCAGGCGAGTTCCGCCGACTGTCAGGCGACATTGATGCCGTGCAGGCCATTGAGTTTGTTGATCAAAATCCTATCGGTCGTTCTTCGCGTTCTAATCCCGTCACTTACGTCAAAGCGTATGACGAGATACGTAAACTCATGGCTGCGCAGCCATTGGCCAAGCAAATGGACTTTACACCAGCTTACTTCTCGTTCAATGCCGATGGCGGCCGTTGTGAGGAGTGTAAGGGCGACGGTGTAGTAAAGGTCGAGATGCAGTTTATGGCTGACTTAGTACTTGAGTGTGAGAGTTGCCATGGCAAGCGCTTCAAGAGCGACGTGCTTGAGGTAAAGTATGAGGGTAAGAATATCTACGATATGCTTGAGATGACTGTCAACCAAGCCATTGAATTCTTTACCGAACATGGTCAGAAGAAGATTGTCAGCCGTTTGCGTCCTTTACAAGACGTGGGTTTGGGCTACATCAAGTTAGGACAATCCAGTTCTACCCTTTCGGGCGGTGAAAACCAGCGTGTCAAGCTGGCCTATTATTTAGGTTTGGAACGTTCTGTACCTACGCTATTCATCTTCGACGAACCAACCACAGGTCTTCACTTTCACGACATCAACCGTCTGCTCCACGCCTTTAATGCCTTGATTGAGCGAGGCCATAGTATCGTAGTGATTGAACACAATCCTGATGTTATCAAGTGTGCTGACCATATCATCGAACTTGGCCCCGAAGGTGGCAACGAAGGCGGATATCTTATTCAAGGTTGATGAGTTGAGTTAGTTTAATAAGTTGGTCAGTCTGCAGTTCATAAACTTATTAAACTCACTCAACTTATTAAACTCATTAAACTAACTAAACTAACAAAACTCATAACCCTCCCTTAATGGACATCTTGCACATCATTACCCAAATGCTGATGATATTCGGCATTGTGTTGGTCGGACTCTTTGCGGCCAAGCGTAATTTGTGGGCGGGCGATCTCGACCGCAAGCTCTCTATCTTTATTATGAACATATCCATGCCAGCACTTATCTTGGCATCGGTTATGGGCAAAGACCTAGCATTCGAAAACTCCGAACTCATCTCACTTGCCGTAGTGGCTGTAGTCAATTACATTGTACTCATCGGTTTGGCTTATCTCATACCCCACTTATTTAAGGTAAACAAAGCCCGATTAGGTATCAGTCGCTTTATGTTAGCCTTTGGCAACGTCGGCTTCATTGGCTACCCCGTGTGCGATGCTGTGTTTGGCCCAAAGGCCGTGTTTTGCGCCTCTTTACTCAATATTCCCTTCAATTTCTTAGTCTTCACTATCGGAGTATCGTTTATAAATGGAGGCAAAGCTAAGAGTGCCTTCTCGCCCCGACTCATATTCTCGCCTTGCGTTATAGCTTCGCTCATTGCTGTAGTAATCGCTGTGGCACGCATTCAGATACCCACGCCCGTGGGACAGTGGTTTCACCTCTTAGGCGACCTTACCACTCCTTGTGCGCTGCTTATCATCGGTTCCAGTTTGAGCCACATACCTGTGCGCGATATGTTAGGTAATCGTTTTGTCTATTCCATGACGCTGCTTCGCCTCTTCATTCTCCCCTTAGCCGTAGGTGGCGTATTAGCTCTGATGGGGATCAATCCCTTTGTGAGCGACGTAGCTGTTGTGTTGAGTGCCATGCCTGTCGCCACCAATGGTATCATACTCTGCCTACAATATGGTAAGGACGAGCGCGTAATGACGCAAGGTCTCTTCTTTACCACCTTGCTCTCCGTCATTAGTATCCCATTAGTAGCCTATTTGGCAAGTTTGTTCTAATTCTTAGTTGACGAGTTCTTTTAGTTGACAAGTTAACAAGTTGACGAGTTAACGGGTAAGTTTGAAGGTAACTTACTTGTCAACTCGTCAACTTGTTAACTTGTCAATCAAAATAAAAAAGAAGGAATGCTCTACTTTCTCCTCTCCCTCCTATCCCTCATTGCCGGTTATGCCATTGGCACCTTGCGTTCGCAGCGCGAGGCCATAGCAGCTAAAGCGCAACTCAAGGCCGAACAACAACATGCTGACGAGGCCATGCGCAAACAGGCGCAAGCCCTACGTGCTGAGTTTAAAGCCATGTCCGTCGAAATGATGCGCACACAAGGCGATGCCCTACGCGAGCAACACGTCAACTCGCTCGAAGCCTTACTCAAACCTCTTGGTCACGACATCGAAGCCTTTCGCACGCAGTTTGTAAAAGGACACGCTTCACTCGATGGCTATATCAAAGCCCTCGTCGAACAGATGCAGTCGCTTGGTCGCGAAGCCGACGACCTTGCCAAAGCTCTTAAAGGCAACACCAAGTTGCAAGGCAATTGGGGCGAAGCTGTATTGGCCAACCTACTTTCTGTATCAGGTCTCACTGAAGGCCGCGACTATACGTTGCAAAGCCACGTAGCTGACGGACGTGGCTCCGTAGCTATACCCGATGTAGTGGTTCACCTACCGCAAAGTCGCAACGTTATTATTGACTCTAAGGTATCACTCAAAGCCTTTACCGAATACGTGGCTGCCGACGATGCCCTTGAGCAAGACCGCCTCATGAAAGAGCACTTACGCAGTGTGCGTCAACATATTAAGGAATTGGCCGATAAGAATTATAGCAAGTTGGTAAAGGATAGTATTGGTTACGTTTTAATGTTCATTCCTGGCGAAGCCGCCTATGTAGCTGCCGTGACGGCCGACCCTACACTGCCCACTGAAGCTTACAAGCAACACGTTATCCTTATCAATCCCACCAACCTTCTCATGGCCCTTCAGCTGGCTTACAATCTGTGGCAGAGTGAGTTACAAAGCCGTTCGGTTAACGAAATTTACACCTCAGCCGAGAAACTTTATAAAAAGTTTAGTACCTTTGCCCAAAACTTTGTAAAGATAGGCAACTCTATCGACCAACTGCACCGCACCTACGATGATGCACAACGCCAACTCACCACAGGTCGTGGCAACATCATCAGTCAATTAGAGGGTTGGCGCAAGAAGGGACTTACCCCCTCAGCTTCTCTCCCCGATGAATTAACGGGAGAAGAAGAAAACTAATTAATGTGTGAATGCATGGTTAATGTGCAAATGTGCGAATGTGCAAATGTGCAAATGGTCGCCTTTATTTACTGAGTTTTAAGAAAAAGGAATGATGCAATGTCATTAAAACACAGCAAGTAAAAGCGACCATTTGCACATTTGCACATTCGCACATTAACCATGCATTTGCACATTAAAAATATCGTTTGCCATGTTTAAATTCGAAGCAAAATCAAAGTTAAAGGGCGGAATGACACTTGTAGGTGCCGTGTTGGTAGTCGTGGCGCTACTTGTCTACTTCTTGCCACGCGAAACCAAGTTTGGCTACGAATACGAGCAAGGACGCCCCTGGCGCTACAACTCACTCATAGCCACTTTTGACTTCCCAATATATAAGACGCAACAAGAGGTTGAAGCCGAAAGCGATAGTGCTTTGGCCAACTTTCAACCCTTCTATGTTGAGAAGGCTCAAATGGGCCAACGCCAGATAGCCGCCTTTCATAACGACTTTGTCAATGGTGCGTTCAACGATGTGCCAGCACGCTTCTTGCCTCACATCGAACGACTCATGGCAGCCGTCTATCAAGCGGGTATTGTCAACTCGGCCGACCTTTCACAGATGGCCAAAGATCGCATTACAGGCATTCGTGTAGTCGAAGGCACTGAAGCCCTCTCGCGTTCTCTCACCGAACTCTACTCTACCCGTTCGGCCTACGAATACATCGTACATTGCGACAGTACACAGTTTCCACGCGAGATAATAGCCCGTTGTAACCTCAATCAATACCTCGCCCCCAACCTACTCGTTGATAGTGCCAAGACAAGTACCGCACGTGAGGACCTCATCGCCTCCGTAGCTCCCGCAGCAGGTATGGTACAAAGTGGACAGCGCATCATCGATCGTGGTGAGATTGTGTCGGCCGACCAATATAAGATACTACAATCCTTCGAGCGTGAGACCGTGCGTCGCAATGACCCTTCAGAAGGCTTTTGGCAGGTGCTCCTCGGACAGGTTATCTTCGTGTCGTGCATTTTAGGTTCATTTGTCTACTACCTCCGCCTCTATCGGCGCGACTATCTTTATTCACCTCATAGCATATTGCTCCTATCGTCGCTAGTAGCTATCTTCCCCTTGATTACCTATCTCATGGTCGATCATAAGACGTTTAGCGTCTATATGGTGCCTTACGCCATGGTGCCCATCTTTGTGCGCACCTTCATGGATTCTCGCACCGCCTTCATGGCCATGGTGTGCAGCGTCGTGCTTTCTTCTTTTGCCCTTCACTCTAACTACGAGTTTGTGGTCGTACAATTCATGGCGGGCATGACTGCTATCTATGCCCTTCGCGACTTGAGCGAACGTTCGCAACTCCTACGTGTAGCCCTTTACGCTTTCCTCACGTCCACCACTATTATGCTTGGTTTCGACCTTTCACAAGGCGTCGATTGGAGCCACATCGATCGTTCTATCTATATATATAATGGTGTAAATGGTGTTCTTCTACTCTTTGCCTATCCCCTACTCTATCTGTTGGAGAAGACATTTGGCTTCACTTCAAGCGTAACGTTGGTCGAACTTTCCAATACGAACAATATAATCTTCCGCCTTATGGCCAAGAAGGCACAAGGCACCTTTGTTCACTCCTTGCAAGTGGCCAACCTCGCTGCCGAGGTGGCCGATAAGATTGGAGCCAAACCTCAGTTGGTGCGTACGGGAGCACTTTACCATGATATAGGTAAAATGGTCAACCCCGCGTTCTTTACCGAAAATCAAACGGGTGTCAACCCACACGATGAACTCAGCGAAGAGCGTTCTGCACAAATCATCATCAGCCACGTGACAGAAGGTCTTCGTTTAGCGGATAAATATCACCTGCCCAAAGTGATACGTGACTTCATCTGTACTCACCACGGACGTTCACAAGTAAAGTATTTCTATATACAGTGGCAAAACAAACATCGAGGCGAGCAGCCTGACCCCAAACTCTTTACTTATCCTGGCCCCAACCCTTTCACGCGTGAACAAGCCATTCTCATGATGTGCGATGCCGTTGAAGCATCGTCACGTTCGCTCAAGGAATACACCGAGGAGAGTATCAAAGAGTTGGTCGACCGCATCGTTGACGGACAAGTGCAGGCAGGCTACTTCCGCGAGTGTCCTATCACCTTCCGCGATATTGCCGATGCCAAGCGCGTACTCGTAGAGAGTATCAAGACAATCTACCATACGCGCATAGCCTATCCCGAACTCAATCCCAAACCCATCACTCCGCGTCCACAACCCCGACGCCCCTACTTCTTCGGACGTAGATAACTATCAACTCTAAAAAAATAAGAACCTATGATACAAAATGGAGAAAACTATATACGTTTTGATTGGGCGATGAAACGCCTCTTGCGCAATAAGGCCAATTATGTGGTGTTAGAGGGATTCTTATCCTCACTTATTGGTAAAGGGATAAAAATTCACCGATTCCTTGAGAGCGAAAGCAATCAAGAAGATGATGAAGACAAATACAATCGTGTCGATATCTTTGCAGAGAGCGAAGGCGGCGAACTCTGCATTATTGAAGTGCAGAATAGCCGCGAGCTATCTTACTTTCATCGCATGCTATATGGAGTGTCAAAAGCCATCACGGAATACATCGGTTTAGGCAAGCCCTATGATGAGGTGCGCAAAGTGTATTCCATCAATATTGTCTATTTTGAACTAGGACAAGGTAAAGATTACGTTTATCATGGCAGGACAGAGTTTAAGGGCATACATGCACCGCATGATACATTAAAACTCTCAGTACGTCAAAATGAAAAGTTCTTTGGGAAAAAAGAAAAAGATATACTACGTCGTAAAGATGCAGGTATGCTCTTTCCCGAATATTACGTATTGCGTGTAAACGATTTTGACTCTGTAGCTAAAACACCGCTTGACGAATGGATTTCCTTTCTAAAAACAGGACAAATAAGTAAAGAGGCAAAAGCAGCAGGACTTCCTGAAGCTCGTGAGCGCTTACGTGTTGATGCCCTTTCCGAAGATGATAGACAAGCCTATTTTCGCCACATGGAATCTGTTCGTCATATGAAGAGTCTTTTCGACACTAGTCGCGATGAAGGTTACGAGGAGGGTCGTGCAGAGGGTCGCGCAGAAGGTCGTGCAGAGGGTCGTGCAGAGGGTCGCGAAGAAGGTAAACTTCTACAACAAATAGAAGTGGCACGTACCATGTTGGCAGATGGGATGCAGCTTAGTTTGGTAATGAAGTATACAGGCTTAACGAAAAAGCAAATAGAGGAAAGTCGAAGTTAGACTATGGCTAGGCAATAAAAGGGAAAAAAATGCTTTTTCCCTTTTTATTGCGCTCACCTTGCACTAACTTTGCATCTCAAAATAAAGAAAAGTAATAACAAATAACATACGATGAATTTTGTAGAAGAACTCAAATGGCGCGGCATGTTGCACCAAATGATGCCGGGCACTGAAGAATTGCTCGAAAAAGGCATGACAACAGCCTATGTAGGTATCGACCCAACGGCCGACTCTTTACACATTGGCCATCTCTGCTCTGTAATGATGCTCCGCCACTTCCAGCGTGCGGGCCACAAGCCATTAGCACTCGTAGGTGGTGCAACAGGTATGATTGGCGACCCTTCAGGCAAAAGTGCCGAGCGTAACCTCCTAACCGAAGACATTCTTCGCCACAACGTTGCTTGTATCAAGAAGCAACTCTCTCACTTCCTCGACTTCGATTCTGATGCTCCCAATGCAGCCGAATTGGTTAACAACTACGACTGGATGAAGGACTTCACCTTCCTCGATTTCGCACGCGAGATTGGTAAACACATCACTGTCAACTATATGATGGCTAAGGATAGCGTGAAGAAACGCTTGAATGGTGAAGCACGCGACGGACTTTCATTCACAGAGTTTACCTACCAGCTCTTACAGGGTTACGACTTCCTCCACCTTTACGAGACGAAGAACTGCAAACTCCAAATGGGTGGTTCTGACCAATGGGGCAACATCACCACTGGTACCGAACTTATTCGTCGTACTCTTGGTGCTGAAGCTGATGCTTATGCCCTCACTTGTCCGCTTATTACCAAGGCCGACGGTAAGAAGTTTGGTAAGACGGAGCAAGGCAACGTATGGCTCGACCGTCGTTACACCACTCCTTACAAGTTCTACCAATTCTGGCTCAACGTAGGCGACGAAGAAGCAGAACGTTATATCAAGATTTTCACCTCACTCGAACACGATGAGATTGAAGCCCTCATTGCCGAACATCGTGCCGACCCAGGTCGTCGTCTTCTTCAGAAGAAGTTGGGCGAAGAGGTTACCTGTATGGTACACAGTCGTGAAGACTATGAAATGGCCCTCGAAGCCTCAAACATTCTCTTCGGAAAGGCTACTAAAGATAGCCTCTTAAAACTTGATGAAGCTACGCTTCTCAGCGTATTCGATGGTGTACCCCAATTCGAGGTAGCCAAAGATCAAGTTCTTGGAGCCAAGGCTGTTGACCTCTTTGCCGAAACCACCAAGTGTTTCGCTTCAAAGGGTGAAATGCGTAAGCTCACCCAGGGTGGTGGCGTAAGCCTTAACAAAGAAAAACTTGCTGCTTTCGATCAGGAAATCAATTCTGACGACCTCATTGACGGCAAGTATCTTCTTGTTCAGCGTGGTAAGAAGAACTACTTCCTCATCATTGTGAAGTAACATATATATATATAATTATATGTGTACATTATAAAGTACATTATATAGTACGCATGTGTACTATTCAGCAACTAAGGGGCAGGCCTTCTGGCTTGCGAATAAAGAGTCATGAGTCAGCTATTTTTAGCTCACCATTCTCTTATTCGCAGACCAAAGGTCTGCCCCTCAGTTGTAGCTTAACCATGCGTAGTTAAGTAGGTAAATTTTGCAACTAATTGAAAATCAATACTTTTAGAAATGCAAAGTACTTAAGAAAATCTCCATGATAGCTGCTTTTCGCCCATTTTTCGCAAAAACGCCCACAAAAAGGCCTTCAAAACGCAAAAACATCGTTGAAAAAACTCAAAAACACAGTGCAAGAGATTTATCGCTCCCTCAGTGTTTTTAAATTTCTCCCTCAGTGTTTTCATTTTTCTCCCTCAGTATTTTCAAAATACTCCCTTTTACCCCTCATATCTTCCTCAGTGTTTTTTTAGAACGTCACATTTAGAACGTCAAGATTTCTTATCTATAGTCACAAATTGCAGTTTGAATAATTAACGATAAATTACATGATAATTAATGCCCCCAGCGTGCTCATATATATTATATGTATATACGCGTAAAACAAGTGCGTTTATGTTCTGCAACACA
>ULYN01020185.1_pt1 | contig 14427 bp, 12 predicted proteins | sample 1962311 | NCBI WGS metagenome assembly ULYN01 (sample SAMEA4835867, study PRJEB28245) | human gut metagenome | biome: gut microbiome; material: fecal sample | place: Denmark | collected 2008 | reverse complement strand
CGTGACACAGTTTATTTTACACTACCATTTAGAAAGATATATCCAGATGTTAAGCCTTGGCCTTTTAACCATTTATCTGCCTCTGTTCGTAGAGTCTTAGGTATATATAACCTACGAATCTTTCCACCTTTACTATATAGGTCAAGATAACCTACACCGATATGTTCCGCTTTGATATGGAGCAATTCACTAACTCGTGCTCCGGTAGCAGCCATAAACCACACTATAAAATACCATTCATCATAACCATCTGTCTTAAGTCTGGCTTTGAGAAATTTATAATCTGCATCACTGATTACGTTTTCCAAAAAATTTTTCTGTTGTACCTTTACAAACTTCACTTTCAATTTTTCTTGCTTTGTAAACTCCAGATACTTGTTAATTCCCTGCAAACGAAGATTGACAGTTTGAGGTTTGAAGTTTTCGACTAAATACCCCTTGTATGCTAAAAGGTTCCTTTTGTTCACTTCCCCATAATGGTTGAGAAAATACTCTATAGTCCACACATACGAGTTAATAGTGTTTCTAGCAAGATTAGTTCTTGCTAAATGATTTTTGAATTTTGTTACCATACTACATTGATTTAAAATGAATATGATAATAATATAAAAAAACGTATCGCGCATTATACGCAGTTACCTAAAGGATGGTTAGTTGCCCCCATGCAAATACTATGTTCTTTGATTGATGGCAATAAACAAAATGGCATAGAACGAATAAATCTTGATGTCAAATATTTGCGTGGTGAACGAGAACCGAAGACTTTAACTTCAGGCAAATTTATACCTGCAAATTCTCTTTTAATTTTAGTTGATGGGGAGAACTCTGGTGAGGTATTCAGAACTCCAATCGAAGGTTATCAAGGTAGCACTTTCAAACAGTTGTCTATCAACGAAAATATGAATACAGAATATTTGTTACAAGTTATCAACTTTTATAGAAAATTATTGCGAGAGAACAAGATTGGCTCTGCCATTCCTCATTTAAACAAGAAGCTGTTTAAAGAAATCAAAGTTTCTATACCACCCTATAAGGAGCAACAAAGGATAGTAGATTCTATAAATAAAGCGTTTATGTTTCTAGATATGATAATGGAGAATTTATAAACTCTCCATTATCATATCTAATTTAGCAAAGATACTGTGAACGGCAAAAACAATTCGTTTTTGCTCTTTTTGGGGTGGTATTGGTATCTCTAATTTAGAATATTCAGAAATCCAATATCGTTTATGAGTGTCACCTATTAATCTTGTTATGCTCATAAAGATTGCTACATAATCAATCTCAACATTTTGATTTACTTTAAGTATTTTCATTGCCGATGATTTTACCTTGAAAGGGAAATTAACCAGTTTTGAATCTGTTGTAAAATCATCAAATATTATACAAGGAAGATTTGAATATATACCTGTCGTTTCATTAGTATAGCCAATTATAAAAGACTTACCAGCCGTCAAAACAGGAGTTGAATAAGAAGTATCATAATCCGTAGATTCTACGATATAATCCGTTGGTTGTTCATAATCAGTAATTTGCTCAAGTCTACAAATAGCCCATCCTTTAGGTAACTGCGTATAATGCGCGTTATCACAAGTAATTTTAGTACTCGGATTGATGCGCTTGAGCAGTTCTGATGCGGGTTCGTCATTTGGATCTTGTGGTACGAGTTTACCATGAATGGCAAGGTCTAGTATCTTGCTTTTGGCTTGCTTGATGATTGTCTGTAAGTCTGATTTATTTTGGTCTATTTGGTTAATGAGAGAAAACCACCGTTTTATTTCTTTTATTATCCGTTTTTGCTCTGTAAGAGGTGGTAAAGGAATTGGTATCGATTTTATTAAATCTGTATTAAGATTTGGTTGGGCTGCACCTTGGTCTATTTTTCTAAAACTATCTGTCTTTGATTTAAGAAACCAATATAAATACAGCTGTATTTCTTTATTTATATAAAGAAAAGCAGCAATACCATCGTTAAAAGTCGTTGAAAAAGTAGTAATTTTAGGTACGCCTAAAGTTGCTCCACTATTTGTCAATAATAATGTTCCTTCATTAACCAATCTAGTTTTTTTCAGGCCGGCCTCTTTTATTGTATATTCTGCTTTATATACATATATCTCATCATCTTTAGTTAAATCTGCTACTTTTAAAAAAGGAATTGCTCCATTATAATATTTTTCATCTCCTGCAGGACGTGGAGATCCTCCTCTAACAACATCACATAATTCATCTACTGTCGTCCATACCCAATTATTGGGCATCTCAAATGATACGTTCTCATAATGGGGCGTATCGGAAGTTTTAGCTGTTTTTTTACTACGCTTTATTTTTCCCTCTTTTATCAAACGTTCCTTCTCTGCTTTAATGCGTTCAAGCAATACAGATGCAGGTTCGTCATTCGGATCTTGAGGAACAAGTTTACCACGAATGGCGAGATCTAATATTTTTTGACGTAATTTCTTTGTATCCATTTCGGCTAGTCTTTGTTTAAGAATAGATTGCAAAACTCATTCAGCTGTTGCTGCATGCGTTCTTGCGGAATGAGAATGCGTTTGTATTCAGCAATCATGGTAGGACTCATGCTTCGACTCATAGCATATTCTACTACTACCCGGTCTGCTTCAGGGCAGAGAATGATACCAATAGACGGATTTTCGTTTGAACGTTTTACATCCCGATCGAGTGCTTCCAAATAAAATTCTAGTTGCCCAAGGTCACGAGGATGAAACTTCGTCTTTTTTAATTCCACAGCAACCAATGCCTGTAAACCACGATGAAAGAACAGTAAGTCAGCCTTGAATGTAGATGTTCCAATATTAAGACGATATTCCTGATCCATGAATATAAAATCCTTTCCCAGTTCAAGAATAAACTGTTTCATGTGTTCTACCAAGCCATTTCTTAGTATTGATTCGCTATGCTTTTTCGGCAAATTAAGAAAATCTACAAACAGAGTATCTTTAAACATGATTGGTGCATTAGGATATCTTTCGAGTAATCCTTTTGACATATTGTCCTTATTACCTAATAAACCTACATAAGTCTGATTGGAAATGCAACGTTGCATTTCTTTATAAGAAAGATGTTCCTTGTTGGCGTAAAGAATGTAAAATATACGTTCCTCATTACTTTTGCAGCGGCATAGAATTTCTATATGATTGGACAATGTAGTTAGTTCCAATATTTTAGGCATTTGTCCAGCTGTTGACTGAACAATTTGTGTAACCATTGACTGCACAATTGTAGCTGATTCTTGTACATGGTTGCCCACTTCAATTTGTGCAGATGCTGTCTGCACAAATTCTGTATTCAAATATTGTTTTATTGCCGCTATAAATGTTTCCGATGAATACTCATCATAAAACATTACCATATTATAAATACTTCTCTTGCTATATCCTTTTAGGTCAGGTCGTTGAGAACGTATATATTCGGATAATTGTGAAACGACTTTACTTCCCCATTCTTCGCTCCTCAGTTTGGCCGATACATATCCGCCTACATGCCATGCAGTAAGCAGCAATTCTTCGTTGACTACTCTTGAAGCATTGCTTTTATGTTGGAGAATAATATCTACGATTTCTCCAAATTGCTGTTCTATTGATATTGCGATGTCGGTATTCTTCATACGCTTAATCTTCATTTATGTTTGCAAGCAGTTTTTCAAGTTCTGCTACTGCTGCACTAATAGTTTTACTTTTCTCTTTTATATCAGCCATCAACTCTGCCAAGGAGCGGTCATCCGACTCTCCTCCTTGTTTTATCCAGGTTATATCAAGGCTTGTCTTGTCACGAGTGAGAATATCATCTACTGGATATTTACGCCAACGACCTTGAGGATTATTGACTGCATCATACGTTTCTTTGCGTCCTTCTAAATTTCCTGCATTATAGCATGTGACAAAATCATCCAAATGGTGTCTTTCCAATTTATTAGTAGCCAGCGTATGTTTGATATCAGTACGATAATCATAGAACCAGATCTCTTTTGTCGGTTGTCCTTTTGTGAAAAACAATACATTGGCCTTTACACCTTGCGCATAGAATATACCAGTGGGCAAACGAAGTATCGTATGTAAGTTGAAGTCCGAAAGTAATTTCTTGCGGATTGTTTCTCCGGCACCGCCTTCAAAAAGTACGTTGTCAGGTAATACTATAGCTGCACGGCCTCCGTTTTTTAGCATCAACATCATGTGTTGAAGAAAATTCAACTGATTGTTCTTCGTTTCTACATAGAAATCCGGACGGTTAATATCCACAGAACCCGCCGGACGAGTGCCGAAAGGAGGGTTGGCAAGTATTACATCCACGAGAGTAGAGGGCTCTTTTTCCAAAGAATCCTCGCAAACAATCGGACTACGATCTGTTCCCACCCCATGCAAATATAGGTTCATGGAAGCAAGCGTTACAACCAATGGTGTGTTATCTACGCCATGCAGTGCCTTGTTACGCAAGAAATCGCGCTTCTCCTTACTCGAAGACTGCTCTTTCATATAATCGTATGCCGTCAAGAGAAAACCTCCGGTACCGCAGGCTGGGTCACAAACCGTTTCCCCAATTTGTGGGGCTATGCAATCTACCATTGCTTTGATGAGTGGGCGTGGAGTAAAGTATTGACCGGCACCACTTTTCTTGTCCTGCCCATTCTTTTCAAGGATACTTTCGTAGATAGCACCTTTCACGTCTCCATCCATGATCAGCCATTGCTCTTCATCAATCATGGTAATGACTTTTTTCAAATAGACTGGCTTGTCAATCTTGTTTTGTGCTTTTGTATAAATTGTACCGATAAGATTTTCCTGTTCACTCAACAATTTCAGGGTATCTTCATATTGCCTTACCAAATCCAAACCGTCAAGAGATATTAAATCACTCCATTGATAACCAGATGGTATTGCTGATTCTTCTCCAAACATTTCTACATTCTCTGCGTCCATCTTTAAAAATAAAAGATAGGTGAGCTGTGTAATATAATCTGTAAAACCGATACCTTGTCCGGCAAGAGTTGTTGCCAGATTCCAAACTTTTTTGGTGAGAGATTGCTCCGTTATGTTATTTGTTGCCATATATTTATGCTGCTTTTCTTAAAACTATAAATGTATATAAAGACTGTAAGGCCTCATCAGCTTTTTGCATACTGCCGAATGCACGAATCATCTGCGCAGCTTGAGTCACATCATCCTCACGAATCTCTTTAATTGTACAAGCACCGTTCGATGCGATATAATCCACAATACGACTGATGACTTCACGTTGTTTATCTGTTATTTCACGTTGATTTTGCCCTATCCATAGATTAAAATACTGTTTAGAGGTAGAAACTACACTATCCAATCGTTCTATTTGGTGTAAAGCAAAGCGTACAAGCTGTATGATATTAGTCAAAGCATCACTCTCTTCTTTCGTAGAAGAACGTCGAACGCTATTTGGATTCAGAATGGCGTATGAGTTCCATAATTGCTTGGAAGTAAAATGATTGTTAGCCATCTTGAGTTTGTTTTCCAAATCTTTTAGCATTGAATAGGTAATTGGCTCACCTTCATTATTATAAATTATACGTAGAGCTTCTATTTCATCACTATGTTCTTTGCAGAAATTTTCAAAGGCTTCTGCTGTACTTTTAGCTTCTTCTATTGAAAATCCTTTAGAAATAAGCGTGTCCTCACCAGGCATCAGGGTATTTACAAATCCGGCTGCAAGAATAAGTAAATATCGGCGTGCATCTGCATGATTAGCAAGTGGTGATACTAAGCCCTTTCGTTCATTGTTAGGCTCATTTGTATTTACAAACGGAGGAAGAATGTTGTTTTCCAATGCCTCATAAATCCTTGAAGCAAGTTCTTTCATGTCGTCATTAGCCAAACGTACGAACTCATTCCGCTGTGAATTATCTGCTTTGTTGTATATTCTGGAAAGTGTTGCAGCAAGGCGTTTCAGATGCTTATCAGGAAGGTAACCATGAGTAATCTGTTCCAGCAGTTCTTTAAAAGTGATAATCTTTGTAGTAGGCTCATCGGTTATCGTAGGTATTGTTTTTTCGTGTTCAGTAACACCTACGGCATCAATCAAATAGAAACAGTCTTTGCTGAACGCATTTGGGGTGACATTTCGTAACTGCTCATCTCCAATTGTGCGTACACCACGTCCTTTCATCTGTATATAGAGCGGTAAAGATTCTACATCACGCATGAAAATCAATACTTCAAGAGGCTTAACATCTGTACCAGTTGCTACCAATGTACAAGTTACGGCAATTCTGAAATCCTTATCATTCCGGAACTGACGTATCAATTCATTACTATCGCCTGCAGAATAAGTTATTTTCTGCACAAAACGGTCATCTGTACGTCCAAATACCTCTTTAGCTATCTGTACGATATTGCTGGCATGAGTCTCATTTAGAGCAAATATCAATGTTTTTGGCATATAGTCAAAATTGGCGTCCCGTTGTGGATCATTGAATAACTCCGTATAGACTACATCACGATAAGTAGACAAAATAAGTTTTATTTGTGCAGGATTAATGACACTTCTGTTTAGCTCTTTATTGGTATATGTTTTCGTTTCTTTATTGGAAATAGTTTTTATATCTCCGGTATAACGCGTTTCTTCTTTGATTTTTTCTCCTTCTAATATAGCTCCGCCATTTTCTGTAACTTGGGTTTTGATTCGATATACGCGGCAATCTACATTTACACCATCAACGATACTTTTTTCCAATGTGTAGTTGACTATGCGATTGTTGTTAAAGAATGCCATTGTTTCAGGAATTGGTGTGGCTGTCAATCCAACAAGTCTGGCTGTATCAAAATATTCCAATACCTTACGCCAATTCCCATAAATGGAGCGGTGACACTCATCTATGATAATCAGATCAAAATAATCATGTGGTAAATTGAGGTTAGGAGGCAATACAACTTCTTCTGTAGGCTCATTATCATCATCGTTGTCATTATCCTCAATAGTATCTCCTTTCAGAAAAGAAAAAAGACGCTGTATTGTCGAAATAACAACATTGCTATCAGATGGTATAGCAGAGGAACGAAGACGGTTTACTGTAAATATTGTATTGAATGCATCTCCATTTTCTGTCAGCCGAAAAGTTCCAAATTCTCCCTCTGCCTGTTTACCGAGGTTATTTCTGTCCACAAGAAATAACACTCTTCTCATTGGAGTATATGAAAGAAGACGATATGCAGCAAGACATGCGGTATATGTCTTACCTGCACCTGTTGCCAATACCATCAAGGCGCGATTCTGACCACTCTTGAAACTTTTTTCCAGTTCAGTAACTGCCTCATACTGACAATCACGTAATCCTTTTTTTCGCAAAGTTGGAAGTCCGGCAAAATAATCATTTATTCCCAACAACTTAACCAATTCATAAGGAGTGGGAATCGTCATAATCTGATTAAAACATGAATCTTGCTTCCGGAAATCACAAAAATACAGATCTTTGCCATTTGAAGTAAAAATAAAAGGCAATGGTTTCTGATATGTCTGATAAATCCTAGGAACATTTCGCGCATACAAAACAGCCTGATTACATACTTTATCAGAGAAGGCATCTGTTTCTTCTCTTTTAGCCTCAAGCACCCCAACAGCTTTGCCATTAATAAAAAGGAAATAGTCAGCCTCAAGATTACCTTTCAATAATCCTTCTCTTATAGCTACTGCAGTACAAGTTGGTTCATACTCATCTCTATCTACTACTTTCCATCCTGCATCGCTAAACCACTGATCTATTTTCTGTCTTGCTTTTTCTTCTGGTGTCATATGTTCCTATATTTTTGCATTATCGGAAGTTATACACTTAAAAAATAATAATGAACGTTCATAACATTATAGGTATCAATTCACAAAAAACTTTTACCCAACTCTAATAGTTATGACTGACGATACCTGTTTTTAAAAACGGGCCCTATCCTAATTTCTATATTTAGATGTAATTATATTATGCAAATATAACAAATTATATCAGACAGATTTTTGAGTTTTTATACTTTTCTTTCTGTGACAGAGATTTACTCAACACATCATATCATGTATTTTTTACTGATTCACACTATACAAGTCTACCCCGCAGTCAACATACACTTACAGCATAATAGCTTACTAAACCAACTATAAAGAAAAAACACACCAAGTTTATCTGAAAATCTTACCACACACTCTACGTTGCGCGCAGCAAAAACCTACGTTTCACGATAGGAAAACGTACGTTTCCGTCAAGGAAAACATAGGTTTCCCGTTCGAGAAACATAAAAAAGACAAAAGAAAATAAGCATATACGCCACGGTATTCAGCACTTATCAAACGAAGGTTCCCTAACCATGTTTCCTCTTTTCTCAGGCAAGTAATACTCTCTGCGATTTGTCTTATTTTTTCTTTTTCTTTCTTTTTCTTGATAAAAAGCGAGGAAAAATACAGAAAAATACGTTATATTTACCACTGAGAATAAAATAACAGGTAACTAAAAAACAAAACTATGACACTAAAACACTCACTTTCTTTCATATTTTGCCTGGCTTTTACCACTATCGCAGCTTGGGCGCAGAGTAACAAGTTTTCAAACTCCATCTTCCGCTTTGCCACTCGTGCCGAAGGACAAATGCTGATTACGGAACTGGATGACTATACGCGCGACTGGAACCAGTTTGACATTGACGTGCGTCTTCAAAAACCGCAAGGACGCAAATCACAGCTGTTGCAGTTTGCCATGGAACAGACACTCAACTGGAGTGACACTGAAAAAGAGCGTATCAGCAAGGCAATGAAAAGTCTGGATGCAGAAATCAAGAAACAAAGTTACAACCTCGATTTCCCGAAAGAAATCATCTTTGTAAAAACTACCCAGAAAGAAGAAGGTAATGCAGAGGCCTACACCCGCGTAAACTGGATTGCCATCGGTGAGTATGCGTTGAAGGAAGCTTCGGATGCAGATTTGAAATACCTTGTGGCCCATGAGTTGTTTCACCTGCTGACACGACAGAATTCCAACTTCAAGAAAGACATTTACAAGGTCATCGGATTCACGGTGATTGAAAAAGAAATTATCTTCCCGTCCGATTTGGCAGAAATTCGTATTTCCAATCCGGACATCAGCCGATATGACAGTTACGGCACGTTTACCATCGGCGGACAGAAGCAATACTGCACCATGGTGATTTATACCGACAGACCTTATGACGGAAAAACGCTCTTCGACTACCTGAAAGTGGGACTTGTACCTTTGAACGGTGATTTTGTTCCTATTCAGAAGGCTGGAAAAACAATCATTTATGCACTGGATGAAGCGGAAGATTTCTACACACAAGTAGGAAAGAACACCAACTATCTCATTCATCCGGAAGAAATCATGGCAGACAACTTTGCCTTCACGCTGATTGGCAAGAAGGACCTTGCTAATCCGGAAATAATCCAGAATGTACAGAAAGTGCTGAAGGCCAAAAATCGATAACCAATCAGCTTTCACAGATATAAAAAAAGTCAGGCAACCGCTGAAGTGCCTGACTTTTTTTATGACTTATGAGATTATCTTTTCCGGTAATCCTTCTCAATAGCTAAGGTTATCCAGTTGGCTAAAGCCTGACGATTGTCGGCAATGACCAGACGTTTCTGATCCTGCGCATTCTGGATATTTCCAACTTCCAGGAAAACAGCTACCGGAGTCGTGTTGCGAAGTACGAACAGGTTACGTTCGCTCACCGTACCATCAAATCCGCGGTTGGGCTGATGGCGGTCATACTTGGAACGGAAAGTCCGCTGTATTTCCCTCGCCAGCTGTTTTCCTTTTGAACTGCCCGGTGCATGATAGAAATACACGTCAGTCTGGTTGTTCCGAGCCCGACTGTCTACATGGATAAATACGGCACGCTTGTAGCTGCTCTTATCCTTCCGGTACATGCGGTTCACCGCATCACAACGCTGTTGCAGGCGGGCTACCTGATTCAATGGAATAGCCTTTCCCATGCAAGTTTCCCGCTTGCTGTTATTCAGTATAGCCTGGTCACGGATTCCATCCTTTGCATCCTGAATGATAAAATGCACTTTGGCCCCACGTTTCATCAACTCGCGTCCCAAGCGGAGAATGATGTCGTAAGCATACTCATCTTCATGCAATTCTTTTCCGCGGTATTTACCAATGCAGCCAGGATCCGGTCCCCCATGTCCGCTGACAAGATAGAAAGTGGCTCCTTTCAAGGAACTGGAAGTTACCGCATACGACGCATATTTCTTTCCAAACAGCGGTTCATAATGTCCCTTCTTCTTTCCCGTCATTCCCGAAGGAAAGCACAGCAAGCCACATAAAATCAAACATAAGAACTTCTTCATCACTTCAGCAGTTCATCTATCTTCTTACAAAGGGAAGCAAACTCCTCTTCATTATACAAGCGAGTCATCATCACGATTTTACCCTCTTTATCTATCAGCACGTTACGGGTGATTCCGGCATTGCGTTCCGCATATTTGGCAAAAATATCTGCTCCCGGGTCAAGTCCTAACGGATAAGTCACTCCTGTCTGCTTGGCAAAGGCTTTCACTCGTTCCAGCGGCTCGTCACGGTCAATTCCATAAAGCGCAAAGGAAGCATTGTCCTTATGTTTCTGCCAGATGTCTTTTTCAATAAAGGGCATTTCCTTACGGCAGACTCCACACCAGCTTGCGGTAAACTGCAACATGACTACCTTTCCCTTAAGTTCTGACAATTTCACCTTGCGTCCGTCCGTCAGCTTCATTTCAAAGTCGGGAGCCGTATCGCCTACCTTGACAATATATCCGGCTGCATCAGGAACCGGCTGAGAGGCTGTAAGTGGTGCATGGCCGCCTAAAAGTCCCATCAATGTCAATGCAAAAATAAGCTTCTTCATACTCATTCTAAATTATATTTCGGCTCAAAGATAGTACAAAAAATTAAAATACAGACACATTCGACAAGAAACCTGTCTGCAAAAAGAATATCAGAAAGTGCGAAAAGGGCCGAAAGAAAATGCTTTTTATTACTTTTCGGTATGTTTATACAGAAACTTTATTAACTTTGCGAATTATGAAGAACAAAGCGTACACCCTTGCGCTTTTATTGTAAATCAACATAAAAGAGAAGAACTATGGATTGCACAAACATCATCGGAGAAAAAATAAAATCGCTCCGAACCAATCAAGAAATAAGTATACAGGAACTGGCAGAACGCGCAGGGCTGACCGTGGAACAGGTAAGTCGCATTGAGGAAAACATTGACATTCCTTCGCTGGCTCCGCTGATTAAAATAGCACGTGCATTGGGAGTACGTCTGGGCACTTTCCTGGACGACCAGACCAGTGAAGCCGGACCGGTTATCTGCCGCAAAGGTGAGGCGGACGATACCATCGGATTTTCAAACAACGCTACGCATGCCCGCCAGCACATGCATTATCATTCATTGTCAAAAAGCAAGGTGGACCGTCACATGGAACCGTTCATCATCGACATCGACGCCAACGACGAAAAAGACTTCTTTCTGTCGGCACATGAAGGAGAAGAGTTTATCATGGTACTGAAAGGGGAACTGGAAATCAGTTATGGAAAAAGTAACTATCGCCTGAAAGAGGGAGATACCATTTATTATGATTCCATCGTACCGCACCATGTACACACAGCCGAAGGACAGGCTGCACAAATTCTGGCCGTAGTCTACACTCCGGTATAAGTCTCACACAAATCTTCAACGACATGTTACAACTTTCTGAAAAAACATTAGGCGACTGGCTGGAGCATTGGGCGGAAGTGACTCCGGACAAAGAATACATTGTATATTCCGACCGCAACTTGCGTTTTACGTGGAAACAGTTTAACGAGCGTGTGGACCACATGGCCAAAGGTTTGCTGGCCATCGGCGTGAAAAAAGATACTCACGTGGGCATCTGGGCCCGCAATGTGCCCGACTGGCTGACATTTCTGTATGCCTGTGCCAAAATTGGTGCCGTGGCCGTTACGGTCAACACGAACTACAAGCAGGCGGAACTGGAGTACCTCTGCGAAAACTCCGACATGCATACTCTGTGTATTGTAGACGGAGAAAAGGACAGCAACTTCGTGGAAATGACCTACACCATGCTGCCCGAACTGAAACTCTTCGAACGGGGCCACATGAAGAGCAAACGCTTCCCTCACATGCGCAATGTGGTGTACATCGGTCAGGAGAAATACCGGGGTATGTATAACACGGCAGAGATTCTGCTGTTAGGAAGCAACATTGACGATGAGGAACTGATTAACGCCAAGAAACTGGTAAGCTGCCATGATACGGTGAACATGCAGTATACTTCCGGTACTACGGGATTCCCGAAAGGGGTCATGCTTACCCATTATAATATTGCCAACAACGGATTTCTAACCGGTGAGCACATGAAGTTCACGGCCGATGATAAGTTGTGCGTATGTGTTCCGCTTTTCCATTGCTTCGGTGTGGTACTGGCCACCATGAACTGCCTGACGCATGGCTGCACACAGGTCATGATAGAACGCTTCGATCCGTTGCTCGTACTGGCTTCCATACACAAGGAACGCTGTACGGCTCTCTACGGTGTACCGACCATGTTCATTGCCGAACTGCATCACCCCATGTTCCCCATGTTCGACTTGTCGAGCCTGCGCACGGGTATCATGGCCGGCTCTCTCTGCCCTGTGGAACTGATGAAACAGGTGGAAGAAAAAATGTTTATGCGCGTCACCAGTGTATACGGACTGACAGAGGCCTCACCGGGTATGACCCACAGCCGCATTGACGACGATCCGGAAGTACGTTACACCACTGTAGAACATGACTTTGAGTTCACGGAAGTGAAAGTAATCGACCCAAATACCGGAGAAGAATGCCCGGTAGGTGTACAAGGCGAAATGTGTAACCGAGGGTACAACACCATGAAAGGTTACTACAAAAACCCGGAAGCCACAGCCGAGGTGATTGACGCCAACGGATTCCTACATTCCGGTGACTTGGGAGTAAAAGATGAAAACGGAAACTATCGCATTACGGGCCGCATCAAGGACATGATTATTCGCGGAGGAGAAAATATTTACCCGCGCGAAATCGAAGAATTCCTCTACAAGATGCCGGGCATCAAGGATGTGCAGGTGGCCGGAGTTCCTTCCAAAAAATACGGCGAGGCAGTGGGAGCTTTCATCATCCTGCACGAAGGATACACCATGAACGAATTTGATGTACGTGAGTTTTGTCAGGGAAAAATAGCCCGCTACAAAATTCCCAAATACATTTTCTTCGTAAAGGAATTCCCCATGACAGGAAGCGGAAAAATCCAGAAATTCAAACTGAAAGATTTAAGTCTGAAACTGTGTGCCGAACAAGGCATCGAAATCATATAAAAAACGGCCCGGAATCCTTCTTTCTCAAGAACAGATTCCGGGCCGGAATTTTATCGACAAATTGCTTGATTTATTTCTTTACAATCTTCACCAGCAATGTCTTGCTGTCTAAGTTGCCTTTGGTGTCGTATGCTTCCGATTTCACCAGTCCCACTCCTTTGGCATACCATTCAGTCACGCGCAGTGTAGTGGTTTTCAGCACAATCTTTGTACGCTGCAGGTAAGAAATCTTCACACAGTCAAACTTTCCGGCTGTAGTGCTGATGGTTTCATTTCCCATGTAAGCTGCACCAGACACATTCACTTCATTCTTCAACATATTACGAACTACCTGATAAGAGCGGTCAGGAATACTTTCCCCACCTTTGGCACCGTCTTTGATAGTAAATGAATTATCGCCTTTAAACTTGAGCTTCTCCAGCAAACCTAAACGGGCAGCCTCGTTGTATTTAGCAGGGTCGGAATCAGAATCCACATACGGACCGTACATCAAATCTTCCGTACATACCGTATTGGCTCCATCGTAGCTCCAGTTGAACAAGGTATAGCTAGTATTGTTCTTTGCCTTTGTAGTGACAATCTTATCATAGTAGGCAGCCTGAAGCTTTCCGTCCACTTTCTCTACCTTACTTACGGTCATGGTTTCATCCGATGTGCTCTGACCGATTTCATCGTAATTCACATAGTGCAGTTCTGTACCCTCTGTCGTGCAGAAATATTGTGCCTGCATGGAATGGCAAGCCAAAACCGCTGCCACCAAAAACATTAGCCTCTTCATAGTTTCATCTTTTAAAGTAAAATACGGTACAAACATACAAATTTCTTTCTTTTTTCTGCCTATCTTTGCCACAGAAAAAACATTAAATCAGTTTATCATGGGATTATTATCATCTTTATTCGGAAAAAGTAAATCCGATGCAAACGAACAAGAGAAACAAGACAAGAAGAATTTCGACATCCTGAAATATGACGGCATCCGTGCCCGCAACATGGGCAAGCTGCCCTACGCCATCAAATGTTTTGAAGAAGCAGTGGCACATCAAGAAGAAAAGGAAACGCTGGGTTTA
>ULYN01006939.1_pt1 | contig 14444 bp, 8 predicted proteins | sample 1962311 | NCBI WGS metagenome assembly ULYN01 (sample SAMEA4835867, study PRJEB28245) | human gut metagenome | biome: gut microbiome; material: fecal sample | place: Denmark | collected 2008 | reverse complement strand
GGATGGAAATGATGTCACAGACGAGATGATCGACTATCTCCGTCCTTTGATCATCGGTGAAATATCCCTCCAGTATAAAGACGGACTTCCAGTTTATCTCCCGGTCGACCATTTATTACATTAAATTTATATATGAATAACAAAGAAACAGTAAAATATCAATATACACAAAGCGAATAAAACTTTTTTGTTCATATCGCACAAATGCACACTTTATGTCAAAAAAAAATTACTTTATATTTTCAAATAGTTGTTTTTATGGTCATAATTTGTTCATAATTATCCGATACTATATAGACAGTTCTTAATTCATAATTTTTTTCTTTGTTGTTGAAGATATTAGATAAGCCCTTTTCTTTTCGAGAAGGGCTTATTTAAATTTATAATAACAGTCAGTCTGGCTCCTGCTCCGGGCACACAACAAAAAGCTCTCCTTCGGATAACAGACTATAACAAGCCTGCTTCTCAAAAGAGAGCTTTTCCTTTTATTTTATGTTACATAAGATTCGTATATCCAACCAGCATGGAATCAACCGCAACCGCTGCCTCTCTGCCCTCATGGATCGCCCATACGACCAGAGACTGTCCTCTGTGCATGTCACCGGCAACAAATACCTTAGGAACATTTGTTGCATAAGACTTCGGACATGCAGTCTTTACATTAGTACGCTCATTTAATTCTACACCAAAGCTGTCTGCTACGTACTTCTGGCTTCCAAGGAATCCTGCCGCGATCAAAACCACTTCACAGTCAATCACATATTCGCTGTCAGGTACTTCTGTCATATTCATACGACCGGTTTTTGGATCTTTCTGCCAGTCAAGCTTTACGCATTTTGCTCCTTTGACATTTCCATCCTTATCCTTTATAAACTCTTTAACTGTTGTCTCATAGATACGAGGATCATGTCCGTATACTGTGATTGCTTCCTGCTGACCATAATCTGTCTTGCAGACTCTAGGCCATTCCGGCCATGGATTATTCTCCGCCCTCTGATCCGGAAGCTTCGGCATCATCTCGAGCTGTGTGACACTCTTTGCCCCTTCTCTGACAGCCGTTCCTACACAATCATTACCGGTATCACCACCACCAATGACCAGAACATTTTTTCCCTTGCAGTTCACGAACTGTTTATCTGCAAACTTCGAATTTCGAAGGCTCATTGTGGTTGTCTTCAAGAAATCTACCGCAAAATAGATTCCCTTCGCATCTCTGCCTGCTGCCTTGATATCTCTCGGATTAGAAGCACCACAGGCAAGTACGATAGCGTCATATTCCTTTAACAGATCTTCCGCCTTTACATACTTCTGATTTGGATTCTTCAGGTATCCTGTTATCTGATCATCCTTTGGATAAGGTGCCTTCGCCGAAGATTTTCCGGTTGCTACTTCCGTATTTAATACAAAACGGATACCTCGTTTCTCCATATATGCAATCTTGCGGTCGATCACTTCTTTTTCAAGCTTCATATTCGGAATACCGTACATTAACAGTCCACCAGGTCTGTCGCTTCTCTCATATACAGTAACCTCATGCCCGCGGCTGATCAACATATCTGCCACAGCAAGTCCGGACGGACCGGAGCCTATCACCGCAACCTTTTTATCTGTTTTTCCTTTTGGAGGCTGATCATTTACCAGACCATTTGCATAAGCATATTCAATAATCGCACGTTCATTCTCTCTTACCGATACCGGATCTCCGTTAATGTTACAGGTACAGGCTTTCTCGCAGAGAGCTGGACATACACGGCTGGTAAATTCAGGGAAATTATTGGTCTTGCTCAGTCTCGCATAAGCATGCTCCCAGTTATCGTTATAGATCATATCGTTCCATTCCGGTATCAGATTATTCAACGGACAACCGGATGCCATACCGCCGATCATCATTCCTGCCTGACAGAACGGGACACCACAGTCCATACATCTTGCAGCCTGGATCTTCTGCTCTTCAAGACTTAAAGGTATATGGAACTCATTGAAATTCTTAATTCTTTCTTCCGGAGCGATCTCTATACTGGTTTCTCTTTCATACTCTAAAAATCCCGTTGGCTTTCCCATATCTATTTACCTCCATTTTTAATCCTGTAAAATGCTTCTATCGTTGCCTGCTCACTGTTCAGACCTTTTTCTTCCAGTGCGACAATCGTATTCATCATCTTTTCGTAATCCTTTGGAATGATCTTCTTGAATTTTGGAAGATATTCATCGAACTTATCCAAAATCCGTTTTCCTACCTCTGAATTTGTATAATTTACATGATCCATGATCATCTGCTTTAATTCACCGATCTCGTATTTATCGGTTACGGCCTCGACATGAATCATTCCCTTATTCAGACGCTTATACAGATCATTCTCTATATCCAATACATATGCGATACCACCGCTCATACCTGCGGCAAAATTCTTTCCGGTGCGTCCAAGAACTACTACCTTACCGCCTGTCATATACTCGCATCCATGGTCACCGACGCCCTCTACAACTGCAGTTGCACCGGAGTTACGAACAGCAAATCTTTCACCGGCTACACCATTGATATATGCTTTACCGCTGGTTGCTCCATAAAGTGCTACGTTACCGATGATGATATTATCTTCATGGACAAATCTGGCAGATCGTGGTGGATATACGATCAGCTTACCACCGGAAAGTCCTTTTCCGAAATAATCATTGCTGTCACCAACAAGCTCCAGCGTCAGTCCCTTCGGTACAAATGCACCAAAGCTCTGTCCACCCGCGCCATTGCATTTTACAAGGTAGGAATCATCCTCCAAAGTCTCTCCATAACGTTTTGTAATCTCTGATCCAAATATCGTACCAACGGAACGATCCGTGTTTGTAACATCGATCTCGATGCTCTTCTTCTGTCCTTTTTCAAGGGCAGGTCCAAGCTTCTTTAACAGAACACGCATATCGATCGTCTTCTCCAGCTGGAAGTCATATGGATGCTTCTCGTTATATTTTATCTTATTCTGAGGTGCATCAATATATGGATTATTGATGATAAGTGACAGATCAACATTTCTGTCCTCTGCGCCCTTACCTGCATATAACAGATCGGAACGTCCTACCAGCTCATCCACAGTTCTGACACCAAGCTTCGACATATATTCACGAAGCTCCTCTGCGATAAATTTCATAAAGTTAATAACATATTCCGGTTTGCCCTTAAATCTCTTACGAAGCTCCGGATTCTGTGTAGCAATACCAACCGGACAGGTATCCAGATTACACACTCTCATCATTACACAGCCCATTGTTACCAGTGGAGCTGTCGCAAATCCGAATTCTTCTGCACCAAGCATCGCCGCGATAGCAACATCACGTCCGGTCATCAGCTTACCATCTGTCTCCAGAATAACTTTATTACGAAGATCATTCTTGATCAATGTCTGGTGTGTCTCTGCCAAACCAAGCTCCCAAGGAAGTCCTGCATAATGAATAGAGTTATTTGGTGCCGCACCGGTACCTCCATCATAACCGGAGATCAGGATAACCTGTGCTCCTGCCTTTGCTACACCGGCTGCAACTGTACCAACACCGGCTTCTGATACCAGCTTTACAGAAATTCTTGCATCTCGGTTTGCATTCTTACAATCATAGATCAACTGTGCCAGATCCTCGATCGAATAGATATCATGATGAGGTGGTGGTGAGATCAGGCTGACACCCGGAGTTGACAATCTGGTCTTTGCGATCCAAGGATATACCTTGCCTCCCGGAAGATGTCCACCTTCACCGGGTTTTGCTCCCTGCGCCATCTTAATCTGGATCTCTTTTGCGCTGACCAAATATCTGGATGTAACACCGAATCGTCCCGAAGCTACCTGTTTGATAGCTGAACAACGATTCTTGCCATCTTTTCCTATCGTTAATCGTTCAATGGACTCTCCACCCTCACCGGAATTGGATTTGCCTCCGATCGTATTCATCGCGATCGCCATGCACTCATGTGCTTCCTGTGAGATAGAACCATAACTCATAGCTCCTGTCTTGAATCGTTTTACGATTGATTCAACCGGCTCTACTTCTTCCATTGGAATCGGATTCTCTGCATATTTGAATTCCATCAGGCCTCTCAGATGGAATGGTTTTGTCTCATCTTCCAGACATGCGGTGTACTGTTTGAACAGGTTATAATCACCACGTCTGGTTGCCTGCTGTAACAGGTAGATCGTCTGTGGGTTATACAGATGTTCTTCCTTGCCGCTTCTGAACTTGTGTGCACCGATACTTGTCAGTGCGAGGTTAGTATCCAAACCGAGCGGATCAAATGCTGATGAATGAAGAGCATCTACCGTCTCCTCGATCTCTTTGATACCGGAACCGCCTACACAGCTTACTGTATTAGTAAAGTATCTGTCGACTACTTCTTTTGAAAGTCCGATACATTCAAAAATCTGTGATCCCATGTATGACTGGATCGTTGATACACCCATCTTGGATGCGATCTTTACAATACCATGCATGATCGCTGCATTGTAATCATCAACAGCCGCATTGAAATCTTTGTTTAACAGGTGACTGTCAACCATCTGCTTGATCGTCTCGATCGCCAGATATGGGTTAACCGCACACGCACCATAACCAAGCAGCGTTGCAAAATGATGAACATTTCTAGGATCGGCACTCTCAAGGATGATTGCAACCGATGTACGCTTCTTTGTTCTTACCAGATGCTTCTGCATAGCCGAAACAGCTAATAATGAAGGAATCGCAACATGAGTTTCATCTACGCCACGGTCTGATAAGATCAGAATATTCACACCGTCACGATACAACTTGTCTGCTTCTACAAACAATCGATCCAAAGCTTTTTCGAGTGATGTATTCTTATAATAAAGAATCGGAAGAACGCCAACCTTAAGTCCCTCTACCTTCATATTCTTGATCTTTAAAAGATCTGTATTTGTAAGGATCGGATTATGGATCTTTAATACATGACAGTTCTCCGGCTTCTCTTCCAGAATATTTCCATCCTTTCCGAGATATACGGAAGTCGATGTTACGATCTCCTCACGAATCGCATCAATTGGAGGATTTGTTACCTGTGCAAATAACTGTTTAAAGTAATTAAACAATGGCTTGTGGCTGTTTGATAATACTGCAAGCGGAGTATCAGTTCCCATCGCACTGATTGCCTCTGCTCCTTTTTCAGCCATTGGATAGATTGTATTTTTAAAATCCTCAAATGTATAACCAAATGCGGTCTGGAGTTTTGCACGCTCTTCGTCTGTATATTCTTCTACACGAATATTCGGTATCTTAAGATCATTTAAATGAACCAGATTACTGTCAAGCCATTCACCATATGGCTTTGCTTTTGCATATTTCTCCTTGATCTCATCATCTGATATCAATCTTCCGTTCACTGTATCGACTAACAACATACGTCCCGGTCTCAGACGGTCTTTTTTCACAATCTTAGATGGATCGACCTCTAACACACCAACTTCAGATGAAAGGATCAAATAATCATCATCTGTTATATAATATCTGGAAGGTCTGAGTCCGTTACGGTCAAGCACTGCACCCATGATATCTCCATCTGTGAACAGGATCGATGCAGGTCCGTCCCATGGCTCCATCATTGTTGCATAATACTGATAGAAATCTTTCTTCTCCTGGCTCATAAATCGATCATTTTCCCATGGTTCAGGGATCGTGATCATAACTGCCAGCGGAAGCGGAATACCATTTAATACAAGGAATTCAAGACAGTTATCCAGTCTTGCGGAATCGGAACCATTTGGATCAAGTACAGGCATAACCTTGTACATCTCGTCCTGCATGATCGTAGATTCCATTGTCTCTTCTCTGGCGATCATCTTATCTTCATTTCCACGAATCGTATTGATCTCACCATTATGGCAGAGATAACGATACGGATGTGCCCGAAGCCAGCTAGGAGTTGTATTCGTGGAGAATCTCGAATGTACAAGTCCGATCGCTGATTCATAATCCGGATCCTGAAGGTCGTTATAGAACTTACGAAGTTCTCCAACTAAGAACATACCTTTATATACGATCGTTTTACTGGAAAGTGATGGTACATAGGTATCATCATTACTTTCTTCAAATATTCTTCTGACAAAGTAAAGCTTTCGGTCAAAATCAAGTCCCGTTTTCACGCTGTCAGGTCTCTTGATAAATGCCTGCATAATGCACGGCATAACATCAACAGCCTTCTTTCCAAGAATTCCCGGAGTAGTCGGAACCATTCTCCAACACAGGAACTCAAGTCCCTCTTTCTCGACAATAACCTCAAACATCTTCATTGCCTGTTTTCTTGGCAGTTCATCCTGCGGAAAGAAAAACATACCAATACCATAATCACGTTCTTTACCCAGATCATATCCGAGCTCCGCAACTGCTTTCTTAAAAAATTTATGTGAAATCTGAAGAAGGATACCTACACCATCACCGGTTTTTCCTTCTGCGTCTTTTCCTGCTCTGTGTTCCAGATTTTCAACAATCTTTAACGCATTATTTACGGTTTCATGTGTCTTAATGCCTTTGATATTAACAACGGCACCGATACCACAGTTATCATGTTCGTATTCTTCACTGTATAACCCTGGATTTACTACGTTTCTGTTATCTTCCATGCTCGTTTTCCTTTCCAACTTATTGACAGTACCTGTAGAGATCTTATAGTCAGGTTATCTGATAGTAATTCTCAAATGCGGCTCTGTGCTTTTTATGATTTGTAATCATACTATCTTTTTTTCCGTTTGTAAACAACTTTTTTCGTCAAATTGTCAGATAGTTTGTAAACTTAATTTTATAAACTGTTTTGTGTAATCAATATTAATTATTGTAAATTAAAAAGACACAATTACAATGGTTTTTTCCATTGAAATCGTGTCTTTTACTTTTAAAATATACAATCAGCATTGTGTGCGTTTTGTATTTGAATTTGCCCAATCGGTCTATTCTTTCTCAATAGTAGTATGCTTCATCACCAAAATTCTTCTTACGCTTTCGTTGATCTGAGTCTCCGCAATAATCTGATCTTTTACTGCCTGCTTTATCCCCTCAACTGCCTGTTCCAGATTTTCCGGTTCCAATATCATATCATTTCCTGCAGCCACCGCATAGATTGCAGCATCCCCGGCTGAATATGTATCGGTAATTGATTTCATCTGCAATGAATCCGTAATGATCACTCCGGAAAAACCAAGTTCTGTCCGAAGAATATCTGTCACGATTTCTTTAGAAAGATCGGATGGGATATTCGATATATCGGTTACGATCATATGCCCTACCATCACAAAGTCAGCTCCTGCATCAATTCCTGCCCGAAACGACTGAAATTCATTGTTTTCAAGATCGTCTTTCGTCTCATATACATATGCATTTCCATAATGGGAATCTTCTTTTGTATTGCCATGCCCGGGAAAATGCTTCAAAGTACAGAGCACTCCGCCTGCGTGAAAACCGCGCACCGCATATGGAATTAATCCCGCCGCTTCACTATAGATATTGCTGTAAGCTCTCTTTCCTATGACTGTATTTCCCGGATTTGACCATACATCTGCTACCGGAGCAAAATCAAGGTTAAATCCATAATACGACAGATTATCTCCGATCTGTCTTGCATTCTCATATGCAGTATCTCCACCCAGGTTTCTGTAATCATACATCGAACCGATATCGCCGCCATCTATATTGCCAAGCTTCTGCATTACGCGGCTGACCGTTCCGCCTTCCTCATCTACAGCAAGGAAGAGTGTAATATCAGAATTATCCTGCATTTTCTTCAACAGCTTTTTCAGTTGTTTTTTCGTCTGTATGTTTTTTGATTTCAGCATAATCCCACCGACAGGATACTTCTTAAGCGCCGACTTAAATTCCTTATCCAGCTTGGTCACATCATGACTTAAAACCAGATTCTCAGGATTTACAAACATCATCTGACATACCTTTTCATGCAGTCCCATATGAGCGATATATCGTTCTGTCATACCTGCCCATGCAAGATTCTGTCTTATATCTTTAATCCATTCATGAAGCAATACCCCACGTACAGGGAAGCTGTCATTGGTATTGCGCCTGCAAAATATTCGCTCCGGTAAGATCTCTGTATTTTCTATCTCTATTACTCCGGTTTCATTCGCCCGGACATATTCCATCTGTCTATATTTCCCGAAAAGTAATACTATCACACATATGATCACTGTCAGCACCGGAATCTTCCCTGCGAAAAGTCTCAGACGGATTCTGATATTATTCATTTTCTATCATTCCCGCCGGAGGTGTCGTGATCGTCTGTACTTCTGTTGTCGAACCTGTTTCAGATCCATTTGTTGCCGATTCACTCGAAGCTTCACTGCTTTCCTGTGTTATAACAGCAGTTTCGCCTGATACCTTATCTATATTAATTGCTTCTGTTGCTGCCACTCCCGTTTCCGATGATACTTCTGTGCTTATAGATGATGCTGTAGTCGACGGAGTATAACCCGATGTTCCATACAGATATTCATGTAAAGCTGTAACATTTGCATTCAGATCCACTGCTACGATCACACTGCCTTTACCATCTAAGGACATCGGTGTATAAGAGAACGGGAATCCAATATTTCCTGTAATCTTATAGTCAGCAATATCTTTCGCCAGCGAAGTCACTTCATCCTTTGTAAGACTGGTTGATATGCAGCTAAAGGATACATCGATCAGATTCGATATCATCTTACTGTCTGCATTTATCATTTTATTTACCAGACCAAGTAATACGGTACGCTGTCTCATGGTTCTGGTAATATCTCCTTTACCCGTGCTTCGGATTCTGGAATATGCAACTGCCTGCTGTCCGTTTAATACCTTCGTTCCCGCCTCATGAACGCCCTCGGAATATTTTCCCGAAATACCGATCTGTTCCGCAAGATTCTTGTTCAGATTATTTACCTCATCTTCTGTTACCGTTACCTCTACGCCTCCCAGCGTATTGATTATATCTGCCATAGCATTAAAATCAACGGTAATATAATCCGATATAGCAAGATCCAGATTTGCATTTAACGTATTGATCGACATTAAAGCACCCCCGAGCTGATATGCGTAATTGACCTTATGAGTTGTCTGAGAGTCGCTCTGTATCTGTAACAATGTATCTCTGTATACCGAAACCATCTTAACTTCTTTTGTATCTTTATTGATACTGAGTAAAATGATCGCATCACTGTTTGTTCCTGTATCCAGATTTGAATCTCTGGAATCAACTCCGTAAAGTGCAATCGTGGTATAACCCTTTGTCTGTTCTTTTACACCTTCGTTGACAACCAGATCACTGTTCTTGATCGGACGAATATCCATCTGATTATACTTATAAGATTTATTCGCCGATACATAACCGATCGTAAGGATCAGGAATACTACGAACAATACAATGCCTGTAACCGCCCATTTACCGAGTGTATTCAGTCGAAATGATCGTTTCTGTCCATCATTACCCACTTCTGATCTGACAGGCTTCCGGCTTCTGACCTTCTTCTCAGCCTCACCAACTGCATCCCGGACACTTTCTCTCAGATTTGCAAATACATCAGCAACTGTATGTCCATCTTCTTCCGATTCATCCATATCTGCCTCAGATTCCATGGTATCATCCTGCGTCTGTTCTTCATAACCGAGTTTCTTATAAGCAAGCCTTTTCCGTTCTTCGGCTACACGTTCTTCTTTTATTCTCTCTGTCGGCTGCTTCGATTCGGACTTCTCCGCTGTCGCAACCCCAACCTCTTTTAATACCGACTCTAATTTGTCTGCATATTCCTTATAGGATTCCGATACCGGTGTTTCTTTCGCCGAAGAAGCATCTGATACAGAATCTGCCATTTTCTCCTCAGATGTACCATCTGCTTTACCGTCAGCTTTGCTATTTTCCGGTTCATTCTGATTGATGATCGAATCGATCAGCTCATCATCGTCCGTTGTCATTTCCTTATTCCGTTGTAACAGTCTGTCTCTGTATTCCGATAGACGTTTATCATACTGTGTAGTCTTATTATCCATTAGTGAAAGACATCCTCTCTGCAACTAAAAACTTTATTAGAACTTAAATGTTTCCTTTAATCCCAGCCATTTCTGGTCCTTATCACTCAGGTTGAGCGCGGTTCCATCTTCCAGATGATACCCTTCCGCACTTGCGTTTCCCTGATATTCACCAAAGACCTTCGGCCACTCAATACCAATTTCAGGATCATTCCATGCCAGACCGCCCTCATCACCAGGATGATAGAAATCTGTTACCTTATAACAAAATTCCGCCGTATCCGATAAAACTAAAAATCCATGAGCGAAACCTTCCGAGATATAAAACTGCTTCTTGTTCTCTTCTGTCAACTCCACACCATACCATTTTCCATATGTTTCGCTTCCTGATCTCAGATCAACAGCAACATCATAAACTGCACCTTTAATCACACGTACTAGTTTTCCCTGCGGATATTCCTTCTGAAAATGGAGTCCGCGAAGCACGCCTTTTGTCGACATACTTTGATTATCCTGAACAAATACCATATTCAGACCATTTTCCTCCATATCCTTCTGGTTATAGGTTTCCATAAAATATCCTCTGCTGTCTCCATGTACTGCAGGTTCAATAATGTACAATCCTTCTATCGGTGCTTTTGTAACTTTAATCTGTCCCATCTTATTTCTCTACCTCTTTTCCACAAATTAACGATTGCCATACATCTTCTCATAGTAATTCTGGTATTCTCCCGAGATAATGGTCTCCCACCATTCTCTGTTATCAAGATACCACCGGATCGTCTTCTTTATTCCATCTTCAAACTTTGTCTCCGGAAGCCATCCAAGTTCATTATGGATCTTTGTCGGATCGATTGCATAGCGCATATCATGTCCTTTACGATCGCCAACATGTGTGATCAGAGACTCAGGCTTGCCAAGTTCTTTACAGATGATCTTAACGATCTCAATATTCTGTTTCTCATTGTGACCACCGACATTGTATACTTCGCCAACACGCCCTTTATGAATGATCAGGTCGATAGCCTTACAATGATCTTCTACATATAACCAGTCACGCACATTCAAGCCCTCACCATATACGGGAAGAGGCTTGTCATTCAATGCATTTGCGATCATTAATGGTATCAGTTTCTCCGGGAAATGATACGGTCCATAGTTATTCGAACATCTGGATATGCTGACAGGCAATCCGTAAGTTCTGTGGTATGCCAATACCAGAAGATCTGCTGCTGCCTTTGAGCTGCTGTAAGGAGAACTTGTATGAATCGGTGTTTCTTCTGTAAAGAACAGATCAGGTCTGTCAAGCGGCAGATCTCCATACACTTCATCGGTGGATACCTGATGATATCTCTCAATTCCATATTTTCTGCAGGCATCCATAAGCACTGCCGTACCCATAATATTTGTCTTTAAGAAGATATCCGGATTCTCGATACTTCTGTCAACATGACTCTCTGCTGCAAAGTTCACAATGATATCCGGCTTTTCTTCCTCAAATAACCGGTAAACGGCATCTCGGTCGCAAATATCCGCTTTAACGAATCTGAAATTCGGATTCTTCATTACCGGCTCAAGTGTTGACAGATTACCTGCATATGTCAGCTTGTCCAAGCATACGATACGATATTCCGGATATTTATCAAGCATATGGAATACAAAATTTGAACCGATAAAGCCGGCTCCACCTGTTACTATGATTGTTTTACTCATTTTTATCTTTCTCCTCAATCTATCTTTTATCTTTTTATCTGCAAAAGCTATGCAAGCACATCCAGATACTTACCATCTAATACATCCTTCAGATACTGTCCATACTGATTCTTCTTCAAAACCTCGTATACTTCAAGAACTTCTTCTCTGGAAATCCATCCATTCAGGTATGCAATCTCCTCAAGACATGCAATCTTTCTATGCTGATGCTGCTCTATCGTCTTTACAAAGTTCGTGGCATCAACCAGACTCTCATGTGTCCCTGTATCCAGCCATGTGAATCCCTGTCCGAGAAGCTCTACATTTAACTGCTGATGTTCAAGATAAATACGGTTCAGATCGGTGATCTCAAGCTCGCCTCTGGCGGATGGTTTCAGATTCTTTGCATATTCAACAACTTTATTATCGTAAAAATAGAGACCTGTTACACAGTAATTGCTCTTTGGCTTTTCCGGTTTTTCCTCAATCGAGATCGCACGTCCGTCTTTGTCGAATTCAACAATTCCAAACCGCTCCGGATCATCTACGTAATAACCAAATACAGTTGCACCCTTACCGTTTTCCGCATTCTGAACAGCTGCACGTAATCTCTTTTTAAGTCCATGGCCTGCAAAAATATTATCACCGAGAACCATTGCCACAGTATCATCACCAATAAAATCCGCACCAATAACAAAAGCCTGTGCAAGTCCATCCGGTGTAGGCTGTACAGCATAAGTAAGATTTACACCAAACTGACTTCCATCTCCCAACAGATCCTCAAATCTTGGAGTATCCTGCGGTGTTGAAATGATCAATATATCACGGATCCCTGCATTCATCAGAACTGACATCGGATAATAGATCATCGGTTTATCATAAATCGGAAGCAGCTGCTTCGATGTTACTTTTGTCAACGGATATAACCTTGTTCCAGATCCTCCGGCTAAAATAATGCCTTTCATCTCTTATTCCTCCTGTTAATCAAAAAACTTTTCATTCTTTCACCCGAATTATTATATCTGGCTGTGATTTCTAACTTCAGGATTTCCCATTCACAGTCTATAATAACCAGTATCCACAGTCTATTATATTATATAGCATTTCTACAAGATACTCAAACATTATTCCTATTTTTTCTTATTTCTACTATTTTTTTCTGATTTGTTACAACTTTCTATTCATTATATACAAACCGATGTTTCCTGTAATTCAATGCGTGTGTGAATATTATTCATATTTGTATATGTAATATTCATATTTTATTCTTTTTGTTTCATGATCGTATTTTTTCTTCTATCCCTCTTCTATATTGTAAATTCTGTTTTCTTCCATTTTGTTTCTTTTTTATTTTTTCCACTTTTCTATTCAAAAAACACTTGCATAATATTCACTACCGTTATATATTAATTTGCAGACAGGACGATATGTCCTTTATTCAACAAATGGAATCATGATATATCAGAAATGTACATATTCCACACAGACGGATTTTAAGGAGGATTTAGAAATGGCAAAAGACAAAGTTGTTCTTGCATACTCAGGCGGCCTTGATACAACAGCTATCATCCCTTGGTTAAAAGAAACTTATGATTACGATGTTATCTGCGCCTGCATCGACGTAGGACAGGAAAGCGAGCTGGAAGGACTGGATGAAAGAGCAAAATATTCAGGAGCTTCCAAGTTATACATTCTGGATGTTGTTGATGAATTATGTGATGAATACATCATGCCAACCGTTCAGGCAGATGCTGTATATGAGAATAAATATTTACTCGGTACTTCTTTCGCAAGACCTCTGATCGCTAAGAAATTAGTTGAGGTTGCTCGTAAGGAAGGTGCTGTTGCGATCTGTCACGGCGCAACAGGAAAAGGAAATGACCAGTTAAGATTTGAGCTTTCAATTAAGGCTCTTGCTCCTGACATCAAGGTTATCGCTGTATGGAGACAGCCGGAATGGAAGCTGGATTCCCGTGATGCGGAGATCGCATACTGTCAGGCACACGGTATCAATCTTCCGTTTGATGCTGCTCATTCTTACAGCCGTGACCGTAATATCTGGCACATCAGCCATGAAGGTCTGGAACTGGAGAATCCTGCAAACGAACCAAACTACGATGATCTTCTGGTTCTCGGTGTTACCCCTGAAAAGGCACCGGATGAGGATGAATATCTGACACTTGATTTTGAAAAGGGTATCCCAACTGCTATTAACGGTACAAAGATGAAAGTTTCTGATATCATTCGTGAATTAAACCGTTTAGGCGGCAAGCATGGTATCGGTATTATCGATATCGTTGAGAACCGTGTTGTCGGCATGAAGTCCCGTGGTGTTTATGAGACTCCCGGCGGAACAATTCTGATGGAAGCTCACAAGCAGTTAGAGGAGCTGACTCTGGATCGTGAAACCCTTGCATACAAGAAGCTCGTAGCAACCAAGTTTGCAGATCTTGTATACGAAGGAAAGTGGTTCTGCCCTCTCCGTGAGGCTCTTCAGGCATTTGTTGAAAAGACACAGGAGACAGTTACCGGTCAGGTTAAGATGAGACTGTACAAAGGAAACATCATCAAAGCCGGAACAACTTCTCCATATTCTCTGTATTCTGAGAGTCTTGCAAGCTTCACTACCGGTGAGCTGTATGACCATAAGGATGCAACCGGATTCATCAACCTGTTCGGTCTGTCCATGAAAGTCCGCGCAATGATGAACGAGAAGAACAAGAACAACGACAAATAATAGTTGAAATGGAAGCGGCATT
>ULYN01001789.1_pt1 | contig 18999 bp, 18 predicted proteins | sample 1962311 | NCBI WGS metagenome assembly ULYN01 (sample SAMEA4835867, study PRJEB28245) | human gut metagenome | biome: gut microbiome; material: fecal sample | place: Denmark | collected 2008 | reverse complement strand
AAATAATTTTGCGTTCATTATATCATGGTCTAATACTTTGTAACAGCATCGTATAACATATCTACACAATTATCAATTCCAAACTGGCTGGAATTCAGGCAGATGTCATAGCCTTTCATCTCACCCCAACGCTTGGACGTGTAATAATTGTAATAGGATGCTCTTGATTTGTCTTCTTTGCGGATCAAATCCTTTGCTTTCGCATCTGTTAGTTCGTATTTCTTTGCAATACGTTTTATACGATCATCAATATCTGCATATATAAATGCATTTACAACGTTAGAATAATCTCTTAAGGCATAATCTGCACAACGACCTACAAATACACAGGTACCATCTTTTTCAGCAATAGATTTGATAGTGTCAAATGCAGCCAGAAAAACTTTATGATTTAATGGCAATTCACCGGATGTTCCGAATCCTAATGAATATGGATCCATAACTAATGTATAGAGAAAACTGTTTGTTGGTTTCTCGTCAAAGTTCTCAAATAATTCTTCGCAGATACCACTGTCTCTTGCTGCGATCTTTAAAAGTTCCTTATCATAAAACGGAATACCAAGTTTTTCAGCAAGTTTCTGTCCAACTTCTCTTCCACCGCTTCCAAACTGGCGTCCTATTGTTATAATTTTATTGCAAGCCATAATAAAAGCCCCCTTTGCAAGTATGATTTTTATTTGCTGTAAAAAACAAACTACGGTTTTCTGTATAAAAACCATAAAATTGTTTATTTTTTATAATAAAAATTATAACATTTCCACAAAAAAATGTAAATCAAAAAATTCGTTTTATATCTAAAAATAATATAAAACGAATTTAATAAATTAATGGAAGAATATTCAAACGAATATCTTTTTAGAAATGAGATTTTACAATCCTCAGACATTTAAAGCTCCAACTGTTTTAACAACTTTTGGAAATACTCAGGAAGTTCACTTGAAAATTCTACATATTCTTTTGTGGATGGATGTATAAAACCAAGTACACCGGCATGAAGTGTCTGTCCCTGCAGATGATATGGCTGATTTTTAGGTCCATATATGGCATCTCCTAACAACGGATGCTTAATATATGACATATGAACACGAATCTGATGCGTTCTTCCTGTCTCTAACTGACATTCAATCAGGCAGAAATTGTTTTTTAGTTTTTTCAGAACTTTATAGTGAGTTACTGCATTTCTACCATTTTTATAGTTGACTGCCATTTTTTTTCGATCTGTCGGATGTCTTCCGATAGGCAGATCAACGATACCTTCATCTTCTGTAAAATAATTAAAACAGATTGCATAATATTTTCTTGTGATTGAATGGACAGCAAGCTGTTCTGACAGAAAATTATGAGCAGCATCATTTTTACAGACAACAAGGAGCCCGGTTGTATCCATATCTATTCGATGGACAATACCGGGGCGAAGTTCTCCGTTGATCCCTGACAGAGAATCTTTAAAATGATACATTAAGCCATTCACAAGTGTACCGGAATAATGCCCGGGAGCCGGATGAACAACCATTCCCTTTGGTTTATTTACAATAATAATATCCTCATCTTCATATACGATATCAAGTGGAATATTCTCCGGTTCAATCTCAACGGATGCAATACTCGGAATCGTAATGTCTATTCTGTCACCGGACGCGATTTTCAGACTTGGTTTTGCTTTTTTATCATTCACCAGTATATTCCCATCATCTAACAGCTTTTTCAGAAAAGAGCGTGAATAATTGTCAAAATAATCGGCTAAGGCCTTGTCAACTCGCTTATCTGTCCAGTTTTCATCTGCTTCTATATTATAAGTTTCCATATATTTATTCTTGATCAGAGCCCTTTTTAGACCTTCCAAACAAATCTTCCAGTTCATTATCCTTATATTTAAACAAGATAAGGATAAGCAGAATGATCATACTACAAGTTACATAGATATCGGCAACATTAAAGACAGGAAAATTAATCAAACGGAAATCAAACATATCTATAACGTAACCAAGGCGGATGCGATCGATCATATTGCCAACTGCGCCCGAAAATACAAATAAAAACAGGATCCTGAGATCTTTATATTTATCCATCTTTAACATTTTAATATAAAAGTATACGAGGAATATCAGTACAAGCAGTGTAACAGCTAATAGCAAGATACGTTTTCCCTGTAAACTACCCCATGCGGCTCCACGATTCTGGATATAGGTGATGTGAAATACATTTTTTATGACTGGTATTGTATCGGATAACGCCATATGGCTTGTGATCAGGAATTTTACAAGCTGATCCAGACCAATCAGTAAGAATACACTTACGATTGCAAATATACTGTTTTTTTTCATTCTGATTTCCTTTCTATGATTTTTTGCATTTATCAGTAAAATCCCTGTCTGAAACAATATTCAGGCAGGGAATCTTTATTTGTTATTTGATTTTAGATTTACTGGTTTTTATATTTGAACGGATCTACGAAAGAACCGCCACCAAGATTCTTTGTATATACTGAAGAATCACTTGAAAGATTACCTCCGGATGATCCGCCAAGTGTGGAATCTCCCATACCGGAACCTCCTCCTCCGCCAAGTGTAGAGTCTTCACGTCCCTGCGGATCGCCACTGAAAGTAGAAAAACTGCCTGAACCTGCCCCTTCGCCATTAGAACCTGCAGGAGCATATGCTACAGCATTTCCATTAAAATACTTGGCATCCTTCATAATTTCATCAAAATCAACACCTAATTCTTCGTTGATCGGATTCGTTGCAAGAAATTGAAGATGTGAATCCATCAGATTCTTAAATGCCATCGTGTAATCTCTGTATTGTTGCTTAATACCTTCAATACTGTCTTCAATTCTTTCTAACTCTTCTCTTGCCTGATGAACAATATTATTTGCCTTGATTTTTGCATCGTTCTCAATAATCTTGGCCTTGTCATTTGCATTCTTTGTAGCTTCTTCTGCGTTTTTCTCTGCAAGCATAAGTGATTTCTGAAGCTTTGATTCTGTAGTCCTGTAATGCACCAGACTATCTGTAAGTGTCTTGACCTGATTGGTCAGTTCAGCATTTGATTTATACAACTCTGTATAACTCAAAATAACAATATCAAAAAATGAATCAACATCTTTTTTGGTATACCCCATACCATGCTGAAATTTCTTTTGTTGTAAATCAACAGGTGTAAGCATTTGTAATCCTCCCTTAAAATACCTTCAGAATCTGCAAGTGCAGATTATAATTTAGTCATTTATTAATACTTGCTTAATTCTGGAGACAAAAATGCATCATTCAATAATTCTTCTCTGAGGTCACCGGATACATAGATATCTGCCGGAGCTGCAATGAAGATATTGCCGGAAATTGCCTGTAACGATCCATCAAGGGAATAACATGCACCGGCAATAAAGTCAATGATACGCTGTGCTGTAGATAATTCCATTCCTTCCATATTGATCACGATTGCCTGTCCGCCTTTTAAATGATCAATGATCATTTGTGCATCGTCAAATTCATCCGGTTTAATAACAAATACCTGCTGGGAACCGCCCTGACTTCTGTTGTTAAATGAAACAAGCTTTGTATTATTGGAAGCTGTAGCTGTATTCTTTGCCGGTTTTACAAATTTTGATTTTTTAGCAGCAGCGCCGGCACTCTGTGTAGCAGCTGCTGTATATGTAGATGCAGATGATCTTCCATTTACAGCCTTTGGCTTTGGCTCATATTCTTCATCAAAATCATCTTCATCGTCATCATATTCATCATCATCAAATAAATCATCTTCATATTCATCGCTGGAGTCATTTATTTTAAAATAATCCAGAAAGCTTTTTTTTCCATTCTTTGCCATAATGGTTCTCCTTTAAATATTATAGTTTCTTGCACCAAAAATTCCTGTACCCACTCTGACCATAGTGGCACCCTCCTCAACGGCAACTTCATAGTCATTTGTCATGCCCATCGAGAGGACATTCATATGGACATTATCAATGTTTTTAGAATTGATGTCAAGTAATAATTCTCTCAGGCGTCGGAAATGAACCCGATTATCCTCAGGATCATCAACAAACGGCGCGATCGTCATCAGACCTTCTATCTGTATATGAGGAAAATCCTTGATCTGCATAATAAGATCTTCTGTTTCTTCAACAGAAACACCGAATTTGCTCTCTTCTCCGGCGACATTTACTTCGATTAATACTTTAACTACAACATTATGTTTTGCAGCTTCTTTTTCAATCGTTTTAGCTAGATTTACCGAATCAACAGAATGGATCAGACAGACCTTATCAACGATGTATTTTACTTTATTTGTCTGTAAATGACCGATCATGTGCCAGTTTACTTTGCGGGAAACGGTTTCATACTTATCAACCAGTTCCTGTACTTTGTTCTCGCCAAAATCTATAGCGTCTGTCTCTGCAAGCAGTTCTTCAATATCACTTAAAGGCTTTGTTTTGCTGACTGCGATCAGTGTAACATCTTTTCTGTCTCTGCCTGCCCGTTTGCAGGCTTCTGTAATCTTCTGATCTACTAACTCATAGTTTTCTTTTAACATTTTTCTATCACTCCTAATATATGATCTGGTTTTCCTTTACAGATGTACCATCCAGTACAATACGATCATATGCTGATATTCCATATGCTGTATTAGGATCGATTATTGAATAATCATCTCCATTTACGGTTATATCGATCTGTTTGAACAGCGCTGTTCCCTGTGTGATACAATAAACACCTTTTAGCTTATAGATTCCCGCTGTTGATACATTAAAGGTGATATCCGATTCATTTGCGGCGAGAACCGCTTCTTCCTTGATATCTGCCGGATCAACATAGCAGAAATGATCATCTGTAAAATATATAGTAGGGGATATCTGTACAACCGAAGTTGAGCCATCCTCTGTTAATACGATCTGGTTAAAATATTTCTTTTCCGTCGTTCCGCTTCCGCCGGACAGATATCCGACCGGTATCATAAGAACATCTTTTTCAACAATCGCTGAATTTGGGATCTTAAGTCCTTTTGTTTCGGAGAAGATAAATGTAAGATTCAGATAACGTTCTGAAACATATTCAGCAAGATATCTGCTCATATCAATGATAATAAAATAATTTCCATCCTTTTCAATTGTCTCGTATTTGGCTGAAATCTTTTTACTTGAGTCATTGATTCGAAATCGAACATGTTCATCTTTTTTTACTTTGCTGTATTCTTCTTTTGTAAGCATGACAGCAATCTTCCAGTCCTCATCATCAATAATCTTATATACAGGTTTTCCGGATTCAACAATATCGCTTTTTTTTAACAATTCTTTAGAATACTTGGTTTTATCAAAATCATCAGCTGATAAATTGTTGATATCAAAGCCTTCGTAACCATCCATATAATAGGATACTATTCCACTGGTCGATGATTTAACCGATGTAAATGTCGAATCAAATGATTTGTCTGAGGATAACTGTTCTAAAGCCATATCCTCATACATTTCAAGAACCTTATTATCAATTGTATTTTTAAATTCATATACTTCTGAAAAATCAGAAGTCGAAAATCCAGTTTTGAAAATCTGTATCTGTTTACTCAGATCATTATAATCGTTTGCTGATAACGAAGTATTGTTACTGTTCTGTACTTCATAAAGTGCATCATACATAGAACCTGTCTCATCAACAGAATATACACTGGATCCGTTTGCTACTTTTTCGCCATCCCGGATATAATAACAGATATAGCCGGAGGTTGAACTGTAGTTCAATGTCTCTTTTCGAACAGCAAGCCCTGGAACAGTAAAGTTAGTATCATAGCTGCTTTCTTCTACCTGAAATACACTCAGGTCGTGATCATTCATTGATATAATGATACGGATCAGCATATATATAAACATGATCGCAAAAATGATAAACCCGAAACTGATCTTGACAGGCTGTCGTTTCCTGACTTTTCTTTTTATGGAAGTCATATATATCTCCTTTAGTCTGTGTACTGATCCTGAATCAGAGACACAGTACCCTTCGCAGGTATATTTTTATTATAATGCGGCAATGATATTGTCCTTATATGTATCAGGAACTTCGGAGCTGTCTGTTGCAAAACAGAGAACGATACCGATGTTATATTTTTCACTGATCTTGTTCATGAGATCAAGAGCATAGCTGATCTGCTCCGGCTTTACATATGTTACAGATGTAAAGTTGTCAATATAAATCTTTTCAATATCTTTATTCTGAGAAATAATACCAAGAATAAAGCCTGCAAACATTTCCAGATTATCCACTTCGTAGTTTGTACAGTTAATCATTCTGACGCGATTACTGAGCTCATATAAATGCTTGTTATTATTATCAATAAAGACAACAGAACCTGTTACAACTTTTACCTCATTGTTAACCTTGTCAATCAGAACCTTTGTTTTTCCTTTACCCTTATCACCTGTAATAATCTGAATCATAATAAAACCTCCTGAATTATATTAAAACAGTTATATATTTTGAGTGGACAAAATGTCCACTCAGATAGCTGTTTATTTTGCAGTATTAATTAACATAGTCATATCATTATATAACGTATCCCTGTCTTCTGCTCCGGCAATAACAGCAACATATTTATCACCTGTATCATCTTTTACAAATTCAAGGATCAGACAGTTGCCGGCTGCTGTGGTCGTACCGGATTTCCAGGAACCTAACGAATACCCCTCCGGGAATTTAAACTCACCGGATATATAACCATTTGTTGCCTGTAATGTGACACTTTTCTCTGCACCTGTTTCATCTGTATATGTAAAATCATATGAATCGAGTGAATCAATCAGATATGCCATGTCATGTTTTATGAATTCTGAAAAGATCAGATAGAGATCATATGCAGTCGTATAATGATCGTCTGAATGTAATCCATGGCAGTTCACAAAATGCGTATTTGTAGCACCTAATTCAAATGCTTTTTCATTCATTTTCTCAACAAATGCATCCTCACTTCCTGCAATCTTTTCTGCAAGCAGAACACCGCAGTCGTTGTATGAACGAATCAAAAGGCCATATAACAGATTCTTTACTGTTACAGAGCATCCTTTTGTAAGATCGCTCACACCTACATTATCTTCCTGAAATGTAACAGTATGTGATAATGTAATCGTGTCATCTAAAGATAAAGTTCCGTCTTCGATACTTTCCATAACAAGAAGACCTGTCATTAATTTAGTCATGCTTGCAGGGTAAATACGATCATGTGCGTTATGTACAACTAAAGCCTCTTTTGTTGAGTCATTTATCAAAACTGCCGACTTAACCGCGCTGTAGTTCTCATCAGCAAGAGCCTCTCCATCGGGTATGACTGTATACTGGTCACCAAAGCTGTCAGAGCTGTATAAAGGCAGATTCTCAGATATTCCAAGTGCAAGTTGATTGCTTGTATCATAACTTCTTTTTGTGCATCCGGATAAAACAAGAATGGGAATCAGCATGACTGCCATCCATTTTGTCAATTTTTTCATCTTTATATCTCCAAATTATTTATAAAATTCCCGCCAGTCGAGATCTCCTCGGTCTAAAGCTTTGATCAGGAGCTCTGCAGTTGCAAGATTTGTTGCAAGCGGAATATTATGCATATCACATAATAAAAAGATATTGTTGATATCCGGTTCATGTGCCTTTGGATGCAAAGGATCCCGGAGAAAAATAACCATATCAATATCATTGTTCTCAATCTGTGAACCTAACTGCTGTTCACCACCCAAATGTCCCGCAATATATTTATGAACGTTCAGATTGGTAACCTCCTCAATCAATCGTCCCGTTGTTCCTGTCGCATATAAATCATTTTTACTTAAAATTCCTCTGTAAGCAATACAGAAGTTCTGCATCAGTTTTTTTTTCGCATCGTGTGCTATTAACCCTATATTCATAACTCTCCTCCTAGTATTTCTTCTTTTGCAGATTTATATTTAATACCAATCCAATACCGGCACTCATACTTACAAGAGAACTAAGTCCGTAACTGATAAACGGAAGCGGAAGGCCTGTATTCGGTAATAATGCAGTTGCAACTCCGATATTAATGAATGTCTGAAAAGCAACCAGTGAACCGATTCCCGCTGCTATATACATACCCTTTTTGTCCTTTGCGTGCCTAGCAACCCGAATACATTGTAACACTATCAGGCATAAAATTGCAATAATAATCACACTTCCAATAAAACCTAATTCTTCACCTACTGCCGAGAAGATAAAGTCTGTCTGCTGCTCAGATATCAGGTTCGTATCCTTAACGGTTGCTACGGTTGAGTTATTAATACCCTTACCGGATAACTGACCGGAACCGATCGCCATAACTGAATTATCCTGTTGATCGGAGGATGCACCATATTCACTTCCGTATATATGTCCCAGAATACGATTAATCTGATAAGTTTTCAAAAACTGAGGCAGATTATCCTGTTGGATATACCAGATAAATCCACCAAAACATGGAACAAGAATCAGGATCATAATACCTATGAGTTTCAAACTGAGTCCTGCTACAAATATAACAATAAATAGTGTGACCATAATACAGATCGAGGTAGACAAATCGGGTTCTGCCACGATCAGACCAACAGGAACAGCCAAAAATACCGCAAGCTTTGCAAGTACCTTTGGCGTGTTCAAATCTTCGTAGTTTTTTTCCAGAAAAACTGCTGTACAAATGATCAAAATAATTTTAGCAAATTCTGATGGCTGTATTGTGAAAGAGTCTGATATATAGAACCAACGGCGAACGCCCTGATCTCCTCCTCCGGAACCGACCAACAGAACTAGCAGAAGCAAAAGTATATTTCCCGCATAAAGGATCATATAATATTTGCATATAAAATTGTAATCGATCAATGATACAATGATCATTCCAATTACACATGCGCCTACACCGATCAACTGTTTCGTCTGAAAATCCGGTCGAACGCTGCAGATTGTGATTGTTCCCATAATCATAGCTGCGATCACAAATAATACAAGCTTAAAATTATAGTTGATCAGACTGTATTTTTTTTCCGTTGACATGTCCATCTGTTTCATGTGTTTCATCTTTTTCTTTGTCCTTTTTCATATGTATTCCTACAACCGGGATTCGTGCAATGATAAATGAATCCGAAAGCTGTACTGTCATATTTGCTGAATCGATATTAACATAGGCCGCAACGCATTTTCGCATATCATCCCGAATTCTTGTTACGACATCCGGAGTACAACCTATTCGATCAGCCATTAATATATTTTTTAATCGTTCTCTGGCATAATGCCCGGAATTATAGCTTATCACATTCGATACTGCTCTGTTTTCTTTCATAATATTAAACTTCACCCCTTTATGCATGTTTTTTTCTGAATAAACGCTTAAAAGGTTTTCGTTTAAAAACATTAAAATCTGTAAGAGGAATGCTGTCACCAAGTATCCGTCTGCAAATATCGATATAAGCATTTCCTGATATGGTATTACTTCCCGCGAGTGGTTCTCCTTTATTCGTTGAAATAACAATCTGCTCATCATCCGGGATAACCCCAAGCAAGTTTACTGCAAGGATATCGACAACATCATCTACAGACATCATATCACCTTTTTTCACCATATCATAACGGATACGATTTATGATAAGGTCGATCTTGTCTATTTCATTTGCTTCTAATAATCCTATAACACGATCCGCGTCACGAATTGCAGATACCTCCGGTGTAGTAACTACGATGGCACGATCTGCTGCGGCAATAGCATTTTTAAATCCCTGTTCGATTCCGGCCGGACAGTCGATAATAATATAATCAAAATCAGCCCGCATTTCGTCGACAAGCTTTATAATCTGTTCCGGTGAAACTGCAGTCTTGTCTCTTGTCTGTGCGCATGGCATCAGAAAAAGATCCGGGTTGTTCCGATCCTTGATCAAAGCCTGTTTATACCGACAGTTTCCTTCTACAACATCAACAAGGTTATATACAATCCGGTTTTCCAGTCCAAGGACAATATCCAGATTTCTGAGACCAATATCGGTATCTATCATAACGACTCTCTTTTTCAACCCTGCCAGTCCGGTTCCGATGTTGGCTGATGTAGTTGTCTTGCCAACTCCTCCCTTTCCTGATGTAACAACAATTACTTCACTCATAAAACACCTCCGTCAATATCTTTTCCTGTTTTAAAATATGCTTTGAAATTTTATCTTAAAGTGAAGTCTGTGACAGCGCCTGAAAAAGAAGTTGTCCATTTTCGCAGCTTGCCATCATCGCATCATCTGTATGAAATTGTTTTCGGTTCTGTTTTGTTTTATTATAAACAGCTGAACCGATCTTTATATGAACCGGCTCCATCTGAAGAGCCAGAACAAATCTGTTTTTTAAGTGATCCTGTCCGGCAATCACGTTTCCTGAAAGTTTTCCGAGAACAATGACATTTCCATTCGAAATAATCGTTGCTTTTTTCTCTATATTTCCGAGTATGATTATACTCTTTTTTACCTCCAATGTCTGACCTTTTCGTAAATTCCCGTAAAAAAACTGAATCGTATCATTCTTAAATATATCCGGTGGTAATGCTTTTTTTTCTATTGTTGAAAACTGTTTGTCAGACAATTTCTTTTGAACATTTTTTTTGACTTGTTTTTTTTCAGGTGGACTCTTTGCTCTGTGAGGTGGAATATCGATCTGACTACACAGATCCTGTTTTGAAGCTTCCAGACAGAATTCCACTTCGGTATTTGGAAGATGATTCAATTCATATAGGATCTGTTCCTCTTCTCCGGAGGATAACAGTCTCCCTTCAAATGTAACCGGTACTCTTCCGCTTTTTTTCAAAAATACTTCCTGACTGTATAATTTCTCTCTGATATCAGAAAGAATCTGTTCCATTGAATTATCTTCATTCAGAATGATACGTATTCCATGGCTGTTTGCCTTCATAACAACGTCGGTATTCATATTCAATCCCTCATCATAATAAAATGCCTGCAAACCAAGGCTCTTTTATCTGGTGTATCTGATATCCAAATTGTTATATTCAATCAGGAATTTAATCGGAAAGTGCATTGTTACCGGTAATAGTTGTATTCTCAAGAACATCAGGATCATACAAATATGCATATACGAGACCTGAAAGCTCGACTGCATTACCGGAAGAATATCCAAATGGTATTACACTTGTAACCGTTACCTCAGGATTTTCATATGGTGCAAATGATACAAATAACGCATGGTTCGGTCTGGCTTCGCTCTGCTGGGCAGTACCTGTTTTGCCTGCTACTGCGACATTGATCTGATTGATCAGTGCACTGCTGCTTGTATGAACGGAAACAACCTGTCGCATACCCTGTCTTACAACATTCCATTGTTCTGCAGGAAAATCAAGTTGGTTATGAACCTTATGCTCATTTTTATATACAACATTGCCATCAATATCCTTTATTTCCGAAACAAGGCTTAAGTCATAACATGTGCCGCTGTTTGCAAGGGTTGTAACATACCGGGCAAGCTGAGTTGCAGTGAAGTTATTCGTACCCTGTCCAATCGCAGTACGGATTGAATCCGCATCTGATATCTGAGGTTTACTTTCAGGCAGTTCAATGCCTGATGTGCTGTCAAATCCAAACATACCTGCATATTTCTGAAGCCGTTCCACACCGGTGATATCGCTGTAGGTTCCTGTATCTTTTGTTGCCATCCGATATCCAAGTTCATAGAAGAAATAGTTACAGGATTCCTCAATTGCCTTAGATATACCGATTGTTCCATGTGCAGACGGATAAATCCAACATTTAGCAGGTGTCTCTGTTTTATCAAAGTATCCTTTGGTCTGGATCACATCGTTGACCCCGATAACGCTCTCATTCATACCGGCAAATGCGGTGATCATTTTGAATGTAGAACCGGGCGCTGTCTGCTGCATAGTTGCCCTACTGTACATTGGTGTTGTTTTGTCTGTCGTAATCTTCGAATAATAATCTGCATCAATCATATTGGTAAGACGATTATTATCATAGCTTGGATAACTTGTCATTGCTTTAACTGTCCCATTATTCGGATTCGTAACGACAATTGAACCGGAGCAAGGATCAAGCGCCAGCATTGCCGGAGTAATCTCAAGATTTTTAATTTTTTTACATATGAAGTCATAGCTTCCCATAACACCGGCTTTATAATCGGAATAATCTGCGTCTGTTGCCATATTAAGGATACCCTGGTCATATAACAGGTTAATTACCTGACTTCCTGTAAGTTCTCCTGATATTATCATATATTTAAAAACAAGTTTGTCGAAACTGGTATTATTTTCAAATTCTTTTAAGATATATTCTGTCAGTACGTTGTAAATCTCATCTGTATCATAATAATCGCTCTTTGTTGATATGCCGGAGATGTCGATGGCGCCCTGGCTGATCGCATATTTCAGATATTCGCACAGCGAAATACTGTTGTTTATATACGAAACATAAGCAGCATCAGATTTGTCAATCTTACTCGGGTTGTAAATTCCCATCTCACTTAACTGTTCACAGATAAATTCCATATAATCCTGATACTGTAATGTCAGATCATGTAATGGAGTATGACTGACGTTTAATATATCATCCAGTCTTGAAAGTGTATTTTGTTTTGCGGACTGGAAGTAAGAATTAACGGACTGTTCCAGTTCAGATGCATCTTTTGCCGCAAGGTCATCAATGCTTATAACATTATTATCAAATAAAGCAAAATATACATCGGTGATCGGAATATCATCCTTATCCGTGGATGTCGTTACATTCTTTATATGGGCAAGAAGAATGGATGCAATTTCTGTTTCAAGCGCATTATAACAATATTTTTGCAGATCGGAATCAATTGTCAAATAGATATCATTACCTGCGACAGGATCTTTGGAATCGATCACTTCTATTACCTTACCCATATTATCGACATACATCTTCTGATATCCATCTTTGCCGCGCAGATAAGATTCAAACTCACTTTCAAGTCCCATTTTACCGACCATATCATTTGCACTGTATTTTTCTGAATCATCCAGAGTTTCATTATATTTTTCCAGTTCCTCATTGGAGATATTTCCGATGTAACCTATGATCTGAGCAAAATATACAGAATCATTATATACACGATGTGATTCAACACTTACCTCCATGCCGAGAAGTTCATCCGAATTTTCTTTGATTGCTGCATAGCTTTCTTCACTGATACCATCAGCAAGCTGAACAGACATATACTGCTGGTAACGATTCAGCCATATCTCATATCGTACCGCGAGGATCTTTAATGCCGCCTCATCGGAATATGTTTCGGAGATATTGAATAAATCTTTTCCACGCATATATTTAAATATATCATCGGCAGTTGAAGACGCCTGCTCTTCTGTCAGACTGTCGACAGAGCTTGCACCATATACATTCATTAAAAAAGTATTTAACGTATTTCCGGATACAGTAAATTCAAAGCCCTTCGAGGTTAACTTCAGAGGAAGACTCACTGACATCTTATCTCCGTTTTGTTCAAGGATCAGAATAGTTTTATATACTATGTCATTACGCAATTCATTCGAAGTCGTTTCCTTTGCGGCAGCCGCTTCCGTCAGGTCCGTTCCACTTATATAAGATAAAGTATAGGATGCTTCGTTATAAGCCAGAAGCTTTCCGTTACAATCGTATATATTTCCCCTGGTCGCTTTTACCGCTACTGTCTTTACGGATTTATAAGTAAAACTCTCCTGATATTTTTCGCCATTTACGATCTGCAGATCGAACAAACGATATATAAGTATTCCAAATAGAACCAGAAACAAGACCGTTACAACAAACAGACGATGCTTGACATGTTCAATTATTGATTCTTTTATCAAACTGAAAAATTCTTTAAACATTCTTACGTTCCTTTCACGATCATATAATCAGACAATTGCCGGATCATTCACTTGCTTTTTCCATTTTTTTCAATGTCTTATTTACAAATGCAAAAAACTTGAATACGATCAACGTGATAAGTGCTGTGTAGATCATTTCGGGTAATATGATATCTTTTAAATAAGTTGCGAACTCCAGTCTGTTCCGCATAAGGAAGAAAATTACATAGGTTGCAAAATTAAAAATAAGATCATCAACTAAGATTATAATTATTGGAAGAAGAACATCTTCTACCAGATAAAGTCTGTGGAAAAAACCGTTACAATAGCCAAGAATCATATATAAGATCATAAATGGTCCGATGGCATATCCAAAATATACATCATATAAAAAACCACAGAAAAACCCAACCAGCATACCTTCTTTTCTTCCCCGCATCAGTCCGAAGGAAACAGTAAGGATCAGCATAAGATCCGGTGCAATACCTGCTATTTCAAGAAACGGAAAAAGGGCAGTCTGCAAAACAAAACATATTGTTATTAATATTCCAAGTATTATTACTCTTTTCAATGTTACACTTCTTTCTGTTAATCCGTGATATTTTTCTTAGTCTGTAAAATTACGAGTACTTCTTCGATGTTTGAGAAGTCTGCAGCAGGTATAATATAGGCAGTCTTCGTCAGATTGTTGGAATCACTCTCAACCTTTGACACATAACCAATATTAATACCTGAAAGATATTTGTTTGAGACATAGGATGTTACAACCTGATCTCCTTCCGATATTTCGGCATCTTTATCAATATTTTCAGCAATCATATATCCGTCTGCGTAATTCGTCAGACTTCCTGACACATTACAGATGGATCTGCTTGGAAGGATCATGGCATTAACATTTGATGTATCATCAATAATCGTACGAACTTTTGCATAGGATTCACCGATTTCTGTTATGATACCACAGAGTCCGTTACCATACAGGACATTACATCCAACAGATAAGCCATCCTTTGTACCTTTATCGATATAAAAGACATCAAACCAGTTGCCGGTATCCTTTGAGATTACGCGGGCTCCGGTCTTTTCATAATCTGTATAAAGAGCATCTAATTCATATAATTTCTGAAGTCGGTCAAGCTCATAGGAATCCTGCTGATACTGCGCAAGCTTTGTTTCGTAGGAAGATATCTTCTCCTTAAGCTGTTCATTTTCAGTTACTACACTCTCGTAATTGTGGAAGGCTTCTACCTTGGATTCAACCCATGTACCTACTGTATTAACTCCCTTTTGCATCGGTACAATAAAAGTATTAGTTACATTTCTGACGGATGACATCATTCCGTCAAAAAATAAAGAAGTAACCATCAGCACCACACACAAGATTGTAAGTGCCAGCAAAAAATATTTTGGTGTAATTTCTATTCTTTTACGATTACGTCGTCTCATTCTATGATTCCTCTTTCTGCCAGGCTGACAAAACAATTATTCCCTAATATAATATGATCCGATAAACGTATCCCCAGTGTTTTTCCCGCTTCCTCCACACGCTTGGTCAGAAGAATATCCGGGTTGCTGGGTTCCGGATTCCCTGAGGGATGATTATGCAATAGTACGATATATACAGCCTGATATTTTAATGCATCAATAAAAATATCCCTCGGCGATACAACTGCATGATCGACCGTTCCCTCTGACAGTCGACACTCTTTTAACAAATGATGGCTCGAATCAAACATTAATACATATACCTGTTCTTTGCACAAATATCTGGTGCGCTCCATATAATAGTCTGCAATACTTTTCGGATTACCAAAGGTAACTCCTGACCGGTGTTCTGATCTTGCCATTCTTCTGGACAACTCAGCGATACACTGCATCTGAATTGCTTTTACTTTTCCGATACCATCAACATTCATAAGATCATCAACCGACAGATAATTCAATCCGATGATCCCTTTATGAACCGGGTGCGCAGCTAATATTTTCTGCGCAGTCAACAAAGCATTCCCATGTCTGCTTCCACATCGAAGTATGACTGCCAGAAGTTCCGCATCTGATAAGACGGCTGCACCTTCCGACAGACATTTCTCATATGGGCGTTCACATTCCGCCATATCTTTCATTGTAAATTCTGATCTCATTTTTCCTCCTTCGTCTCCGTCTCTCCACGAATCGGTAAGGAGTATTTACCGTTTTTTCTTTTCGGCTTTTGTTCTAAAATAATCTACCACACTATAAGGTTATTTTCTACCATTTTTTGCAATGTCATTACAATTCCAAATTTTGCATGCTGATAGGTAAGCCCTCCCTGAAAATATACAGCATACGGTTCTCTCATAGGGGCATCCGCACTAAGTTCAATTGAAGAACCGGATACAAATGCACCGGCCGCCATGATGACAGGAGAATCATATCCCGGCATATCCCATGGTACAGGCTTTACATAGCTGTCAACCGGTGCAGCCGCCTGAATCCCTTCACAGAAAGCAACTACACGTTCCGGTGTCTGAAGTTCAACTGCCTGTATGATATCAAAACGATCCTCTGTCTTATTCGGAACTGTCTTAAAACCAAGATTTTCATATACATTTGCAGCAAAGATCGCACCCTTTAAAGCACTTGCCGTAACCGATGGAGCCATGAATAAGCCCTGTGCAAAAGCCTTTGTATTATTTAAAGATGCACCAACCTCTTTGCCAAGTCCCGGAGTTGTAAGACGGTATGCGGCATTTTCCACATATTCCTTCTTACCACAGATATAACCACCAATCGGAGCCAGTCCGCCACCCGGATTCTTGATCAGGGAACCTGCGATCAGATCTGCGCCATAGTCTGTTGGTTCTTTATCTTGCACAAATTCGCCATAACAGTTATCTACCATACAGATGATGTCCGGACGGATACTCTTTACAAATGCGATTGCTTCTCCGATCTTCTCACAGGATAAAGTCGGACGTACGGCATAACCCTTGGAACGCTGGATCTCTACAAGCTTTGTGTGTTCATTAATCGCATTTCGGATTCCGTCAAAATCAAACTCTCCTTCCGGTGTCAGATCTACCTGGGCGTATGTAACACCATATTCTGCCAAAGAACCCGGTGAAGGGCGAAGTCCGATGATCTCATCCATCGTATCATATGGTTTTCCTGAGATTGCAAGCAGTTCATCTCCCGGTCTTAAGTTACCAAATAACGCCGTACAGATCGCATGTGTTCCACAGGTGATCTGAGAACGGACCAGCGCATCTTCCGTATGGAATACATCTGCATAGATCCGTTCGAGTGCATCTCGTCCTTCATCGGTATAACCATATCCGGAGGAACCTGCAAAATGCGCTTCTGCCAGACGATTATCCTGCATGGCTTTGATGACCTTCATCTGGTTGATCTCACAGATGGCATCGATCGCTGCAAAACGGTTCTTTAAGCTGTCTTCAATCTTCTGACAGTAATCAAATACCCGTTCATCAATGTGTAAGGATGTATAATAATCTTTTAATAACGTGTTCATTTTATCTGCTCCATTTTATTTTATGAAATAATTCCCTTTGACCGCAACTGTTCAAGCATGAAATCCATAATGGTATCTTCTGATGTGAATTCACTCTTGTCCACCCAGGTGACTTCTTTTTCCCTCTTAAACCATGTGATCTGACGCTTGGCGAAATGTCTGGTATCACGTTTTAAGATATAGAGGGCTTCATCCAGAGCTGTTACACCATCCAGATAATCGAGGATCTCTTTATATCCAAGACCCTGCATGGATATCAGATCTTTTGTATATCCCTGATCCTTTAATGCCTTTACCTCTTCAATCAATCCCTGTTCTACCATGATGTCAATCCGCCTGTCTATTCTATCATATAATTTTGATCTTGCATCATTTAACACAAAATATTCAAAATTATATGGAGAAATCCGTTTGGATTCTTTCTCGTTATGTTCGGAGATCGGGATTCCTGTCTCTTTATAGAATTCCAATGCCCGGATCACACGTTTGCGGTTGTTATAATGAATGGCTGCGGCTGACGCCGGATCCACTTTTTCAAGCATCTGATGAAGGCAGAGATTTCCATGTTTTTCCGCAAGCTGTTCCAGATAAGTACGGTAGCTTTTATCATCGTCATTTTCATCGAAATGAATATCGTATAAAACTGCCTGAATATAAAAGCCGGTTCCGCCGACAATGACAGGTATCCGTCCTCTGGCATAGATATCATCCATCGCCTTTGTTGCAAGTTCTTTAAATAATACAACATTAAACGGCTCCTTCGGATCTAATACATCGATCAGATGATGGGGAACTCCATCCATTTCCTCCGGCATGATCTTGGCAGTTCCGATATCCATCTTTCGATAGACCTGCATGGAATCTGCAGAAATGATCTCACCATTTATTCTTTTTGCAAGACCGATCGACAGATTTGTTTTACCTACGGCTGTCGGTCCGGTTAATATAACAAGAGGCTTCATTTGCTGCTCCGTTTCTATATAAGTTTAATTACTAAACAATTCGTTTGAATTTCTTTTCCAGTTCTGTCTCTGTCATGGATATCAGGGTTGGTCTGCCATGCGGACAGGTATATGGATTTTCAAGCTTCATCAACTGGTCGATCAGGGTGTCTGCCTCCTTAAAGCTAATGGAAGTATTCCCTTTTATCGCAGCTTTACACGCCATTGTGGAAAGTTTGCTGATAAAGGTGTCGATCGTCTGTTTCTGTCCGTTTTCGGATAACTCTCCGATAAATTCCAGAAACAGTTCCCTGCCGTCTAATCCGAACAGATTTGCCGGAACGGCTGACAGTTTATATTCCTTTCCTCCGAAGCCCTCGATCTGAAATCCCAGATTCTGGAAAAATTCCAGATTTTCCCGTAAGAACTCTGATTCTGTTCCGCTCAAGGATACGATCGCAGGCGGCATCAGATACTGTGGAATGGCTGTCTTATTCTTATAGTTTGCCATTAATTCCTCAAATTTTACCTTTTCATGTGCGGCATGCTGATCCATGATAAAGAACTTGTCTTCATACTCGATCAGCCAGTATGTCTTAAATAACTGTCCGATGATCCTGTGCTTTTTCTTAGCTTCCGGTGTCAGAAACTTATCTTCAAACATATCCATCTGCTCGTATTTGACCTTAGCTTCCGGGGTGATCGGTTCCTGTTTCTTCT
>ULYN01013374.1_pt1 | contig 19636 bp, 16 predicted proteins | sample 1962311 | NCBI WGS metagenome assembly ULYN01 (sample SAMEA4835867, study PRJEB28245) | human gut metagenome | biome: gut microbiome; material: fecal sample | place: Denmark | collected 2008 | reverse complement strand
ATTCCTGCTTCCAAGCAGCGTATTTATCGGAAATCAGTTTTCCCATATCAATTATTCCTCCAAAAGTTCCGCCGCCCTCTTGCTTACGGCATATTCAATCAGTTTCACTCTGTCTTTGTCAAGATTATACCTGCTGTGTTTAGGTAACTTAAAGTTCAATAACTTTCTGACTGCGTTTCGATTATCGTGCGTTAAAACTTTTTTTGCCTCCGATACGAAATCGTCATATACACACGGTAGCTGTGTTTTAGCGTATTTCCAAAAGCTTTCTTTGCTTTTAAGTGCGTCTGTGCCGACAAGGTTAAACAAGCTGTTTCCGTGGTCAAACAGAGGTGCCGGAGCTATAATTTTGTTTGTATGACTGTCAATAAGAAATCCGAAATTGCCGTAATGTCTGTCCGTGTTAAAAATCAACGCGTCAAAGATAATCATATCGTTTAATGCTTTCTCAAATTCAGCACCTAAGTTTTTATAATAATCTCTTACCGCCTTCATTCCTCCGGAACGAACGATTCTTCCCACCGGTACAAATGAAACATCCTTGCTTGTAAACAATTCGCAGGTTGAACACAATATACCTTTCCACTTTGAAATACTATACGGTATAGCATCAACGCCGAGAAATTTACCTATTTGATAAGCATAAAATTCCGAATACGGCTCGTTGCCGGTGTTGGACGCACCTTGTGTTCCGCCTTTGTATAAAAGAATTTTGCCCTTTTCCCTGCGCCAGCATTTGGGCAGTATACCGTTCGTTGTAAATTCAGGGCTTGATGTAAGCCCTGAAGCATTACCGCTTCCGTATCCGGTAAATGCTATTTGCCCCAAAACACGGCTGAATCTGTTATCGTACAAATTTACTCTGTCAAAATCATTATTATTGCTTTCGGATTTAAGCCAATAACAGTCGTTTAGACTCAGACCGCTTGACACGCGAATAATATCAAACGGACGGTTTATACTTAACCCCATTGAAGACAGCAGAGTGTCAACATAAGCACGATTTTTCGGAATAGAACGGTGCTTTATCCATGATTCAACGGCTTCTGCCGACACTTCCGCTAAATCAAGGGGGAATAATTCTCTGTTTTCATCGTATATCTTTATTATTTTAACGCCTGCCTCTGCCTTGTTTTCAGCCGAAAACTCAATAAGCGGCGTGTCGAAATGCGTAAGAGTATAAATCATTTTGCGACACCTACCTTTCAATATTAATTTTGTTATTTTCAAAAACTATATTCATCGGTAACTGCTAAACCAGCGGACTCCGCTTGAAGTCCCATGAGGTTTCGTAGGAATCCCAGTCGGTGATTGAAATACTAACATTATCATCTGCTAACTGCTCAATTTTTGGGGGGATTTCTGGATTGTCTGAGAGTATGATTGGAATCTTTTTGACAGTGCCTGCCCCAGTATTGATTGTTGGATTTATAATATTTAGTACATACTGAGAAACGCAGCTGTTCAAGTACGCTGTAAATACATTTATTTTCGTCGTATCAGTGGGAAAGAACCCATTTGCCCCAGAGTCAAAAATGAACCCAGAACCATACGCACGGAAACTATTTTTGCTACTCGTAACACCAGACCACGTAACTCCAGGCAGATAATAAAAACTCTCGTTACTTATTTTCCATCCAAGATTATCTCCCAAAGATGGATACACCTTTCTTGTGTTTTCTTTGATTTCTTCACCATCATTGAACCAGTTGACGACATATTCATTATTTCCATACCATTTTCTGAAGTCACCGCCCTTGTTATACGGTATCCAGCGCTTGTTAACTGCAACTTGTTCCTCTTTGTTATGACATGCTATCGCCATGTTGTTTTTGGAAATTTCGTACCAAAGTCTCAAGAAAAGATTATTATCTCCAGTACGCATACCAATTCCTGCAAATCCATAGTCTGCAACTGTAGAAAATCCAAAAATATCAGAAAAGGCTTCGCTCACCCAATACGCCACCGGAGAGCCGGGGATTTTGGAGAAGTCGGTGGCTTTGGCAGCTTTATACCGTTCATTTACAGTCGGGAAGGCAAAGGGAACCCCATTTTCGTCTGTTTCATAATAGCAGATATAGTCAAACTGAGAATTATAGTTCCTGCAATAACACTTATTAAAGATAACTGCCGCCGTTCCAAAGTTGATTCCTAGGCTTGTTCCACCCTTTCCCAAATAGGGCATATGAACCATATTTACGATCGTATGCGTGTTTACAATTTTCTGACGCATTTTTTCAAAACTGGACAGGAACATCCAGCTTTCCATCGTAATCATCGACACAAAGCCCTGCACATTTGCAAGTTTGAAACCACGCTCAATGAAGCAGGAGAACAGGTCTGCTTTTGTATCTGGGAAATGCTCTTTGACATACTGTGAAAGTCGTTCATTCATGCCAGAAGCCCCCATATACGGCGGATTCGTCACCACCGCATCATACTTCTGTACCAGTGCTTCTGCCACCTGCACCAACGGCAATAATTCTCTCAATGCTGTCTCACGGGACATATTTATATCTTCCGTAATCTCTGCAAAGCGGTCATACAAAGCAGACCAATCCTGCGGTGTTACAGTCAGAATAGAGCCGTATTCCTTTGCATCATGCAGTTCGCTGATGATGGTATCCATAGCTTTTTTCAGCTTGGCATCACCATTGCAGAAATACTCCAACGCAAAAGAATCCACATGGTTACTCTCCGCAATGGCGTACACATGGGGCTGAATACCACGGCTGAAGAAGCGACGGTCATATTGACGGGCTTTCATCATCACCGCAAAGTAAGCCAGCTGTGCCGCACGGTCGTCAATATCCAAGCCGTACAGATTGTTCTCCACAATGCTTGCCACCGCTTCACGGGTGGTATAACCGTAGGATTCATAAATCTTCATCAGCACATCAAACATATACGCAAGGATATGACCCGAACCGGAGCAAGGGTCAATTACTTTCAGCTGATCCGGTGTCAGTGCGGCGTATTCCTTACGAATCTCGGCAAGCTGTGCCTGCACTTCCGGCTCCTGCTCGGCTTCTTCCAGATAGTAATGCCATTTGGTATCTTCCGGGTCACGGTTTCCGGCAGCATAGGCAGACTGTTCTTCCTCGGTAGGAAGAAGCTGTTCTTTCACATCCGGATGTCCCTCCAGCCACAAACGGCCAAGAGAGTTCTCTACCATGTAACGAACGATCCAGTCCGGCGTGAAAAGCTGGGTTGCTGCAGGGATGTTTTCTTTTGTGATTTTCACATTCTTTTTCAGAGCGGCGAAAACATCATCTTTTTTCTCACTGTTGTAATACTGATACAGCCAACCGATGATCTGGACTGCATCCTTCCAGTCATCCTCCGGTATCAGTTCAATCATCTGCTGAATCACACTACCTTCACGAAGGAGGTTGTCCGGGAACAGAAGCTCGGTATAGTCAGCAATTTTCTGAAACATACCCGGAAGCACACTATTGAGAGCATTGCACTGCGTGATCAGAAGATACTTATACAATTCATCATTGTCATTGGCTTCCTTATAGGCGTAGACTTTCTCCATATCAAGTCCGTCCAGCTCCAGATGAATGGCTTCGGAGATAATCTGCGGCTTGAAGTTGTTTTCCTCGTCCGTGAACACACGCACATGGGATGGGATGTAGCCGTTGACCTCCATAAAACGCAGGGCAGAGAAGCGGTTGAACCATGTGTAGGCAACCTCCTCCATAACCTGCTCATATCCTTTTTCTTTAATCTGCGCAATCAAGGCAGCTCTCTGCTTCTTCTCGGTAGAAGAAAGCAAATGCCCACCCACGCTATCGTCATTTGGATTTCCGACCTCTTTATCGGAAATACCGTATTTCAACGCCCTCTGGCTCACACGGGAGATTAACTCCCGGCGAGCTTCAGTGGCAAATTTTTTTATCGCATTCTTGTTCATAACGGTCTCCTTAGCTTAATTTGATTCCGTCGCAATCCTTCATCATTGCAGTGAGGTACGCTCTCATTCGTTCAACATAGGCGTCGATATCTTCCTGACTTTCCAAAGTCTTAGAAGGGAATGCCGCCTGACGGTATACATTCTTGATAACCTTCTTCGGAGCCGGAGGAGTTACTGTTCCACCTTCATTCGGTTTGACGGTTGGTGCAACCTGAGTCTTCGGATGAACGATACCATCAATTTTATCGACTGTGTCATCCTTATATTCCCACATCTGAGGTACCAGACCATCAAGAAGCTGCAGGCTTTCCAGCTCTGCCACTCTTGCTTTCTGCTGATCAAAGAATTTATCTGCACGCTCAGATATTGCTCTGGCATCATAAACATCACCGGCAAGAGTATGGATTTCTGACAAGCACTGACGGATGATTTCAAGGATCTCAGCACGCTTTGCTTCAAGAAGCCTTCCGTGACCCTCACGAACAGTATCCATCAATCCGTTCAGTTCAGGGATACGTCTGTAAACGCTACTCCGTCCGGCATCCAATACGGTAATCTTACGAATCTGATTCAGTGCCTGATTTGCCTCCTCTTCCTTCTGAAGATAAGAGAGGTCGTTTCTCAGCTCTGCTTCCATACGAACTGCTGCATCGAACACCTGCACCTGATTCTTGAAGAAACCTTCAACGTTCTGCATGTCATCCTTATTAGCAAGGAGGCTGTTTTCCTCCTTCAGAAGTCTGTCAATCAGAGCTGTATTATCCTTACGCTGAGACAGCACGCTTTCCATTAGGCTGAGAGCTTTTGTCACAAGGTGGTGGTCAGGATATTTATGACCCTCATAACGTTCATTCAGCTCCTCATAGTGTGCCTTCTGTTCTTCAAACTTCTCAACAATATATCCAACTAGTCCGTCTTCATCATCCGGTACGTCCATTACATCGAAGTATTCACGCAGCAATTCTTTGACGGCACGCATCTTAGTTGCCGTAATGATCTGACGCTTAGAGATGCTTGTTCTGCCAATCTCACTCTTCTTACGAAGCATATCCGGAAGTTTTGGATTACCCGGCTGGATAGTTTCGCCACCGTACTTAATCGTGACCTTCTGGTCGTAAATCAGCATCGCAGCCACAACCGCAATGTCGATTTCCTTCCATCCATAAGGGATCGCCTGATAGCGGCTCTGTACATCTGCCATCGAAGTAGGAAGATTTTTTGCGTACTGCATCTCAAGATACTCTTCCATCTTCACAGCTGCATCATGGTTTGCTTCAAGACCAGCCATAACACCGTTCAGATGTTCACCCTGCAGTACTGCCAATATATCATCGTCTGTATCTGCATTCTTTGTAATAAGACCAAGTTCACTATAAACATGAGTAACTAAATATTCCAGTGCTTGATCCAGCTTGCTCTTGGCATCGCCGCCCTTAATCTCGATATGCTCTCCGTCCACATAGAATTCAGCACCGATGATAGCCTTCTTCAAATTTTCCTCTGCAGATGCTTCATACTTGTTAGCCTCATCCTGATGATTTCGAATGATGTCCTGTACGGACTTCGGTAGCTGTGCTACATTATGCTGCTTTACATATTTACGCACTTTCATTGCTTTTTCCAATGACTCGTAATATGGTGTTTCAGCAAGTACAACGATCGCCTGATTCTTAGATTCTGTCATAAGACGAAGTTCACTCTTCTCGACAGTGTCTGTTGCTACTGTCATGATGCGAAGTCTCATTCCCCCTGTTACCGCACCAATGCTTGTAGTGTCTACCATCTGGTCAAATGGGAAATCGTACTTTCCGTGACGATATTTCTTTGTTGTATAAATATCAGCAAAAATCATCTGACCGATACGCTCCACGATTGCAGAGGTATCGACCTGAGTATTTTTGTAAATGTCTCTTTGAATATCCTGCTCTTCATCAGTCAGGAAATTATAAGTGTCACCGGTTCTTCCGATATAGTTCTGGCTAAGCAGACGGTCGAGACTGCCACGTATCTTTTCACGCATCGTAATCTTATCCAGACGGATATCATTGGCCATAAGGATTACGATGTTGTCAAGATTAGCCGGAATATCATCGACATAACGAATAAGGTACAAGAGCTTTAATACGTCCACATCCTGCTGCTCAATGCCATCTCCGTTATCTGCTGCCTTCTGGCAACGCTCAATAACACGACGAATAGAACTGTCAAGGAACGTATGTACGGTATCGTAGAACAGATAAAACGGCGCTAATGCATACTCGTCCTTATCCTGAATCTTCTGTGCTGCTTCCTGGAATCCTGAAAGCATCGAACGCTCGCCACCGGAAAGATGCTTACCGGAGTTACCATGTTTACGGATTTCAGCAAATACTTTCTGCATGATAATGAACTGGTAAGGTACGAACGGGAAGTTTCTGACAAAATCCTGCGGACCGGTATATCCCTTAATGTCCAACATTGCATCAGTAAAGCTGAACAGATTACGAAGAACGGAATCATTCTGGTTATATACCCGTTCCAATGCCGGTTCCACTTCAGGCTTTTTCTTCAAAATACGTTTCTGGATAACTTCGTCTGCGGAAGAAGAAGTCAGCGAAAGTCTGGTCTTGAAACGGGCCTGAATACGAGAAAACTCATTTTCACGAGCCTTGATGATTTCATCAATAGCTTCCTGACCGGTACAAACAACCCAAATCTTACCGCCGCACTCACTGCCGATTTTCTCAACAAGAGACTGCAGGTTAATAAGAAGGTCTGTATCGCCGCCTACATACTGACCAACCTCATCGACCATAAATAGCAAACGGAAGTCATCCGTCTTACTGTCCACATAGTCTTTCATCTCAGATACAAGCTGTGCGATGCTGGTCTCTACGGTCTCGGTTCCATTGAACCAGTTACGTGCAGCATCCTCGCTCATACCGAGCACCTCTTTCAATGTATCAACAACATCGTCTTCAAAGAAAGCAAAGGCATCTCTTGACTCAAGCCAGGGACCACCGTTTTTCTCCTCAAATACACGACGGAACTCTGCTGTCTTGCCACGCTTTTCGATGAACTGCTCCAGCTTTGCCACCTTAAGATTCTCTCCATAAAAACCAAGGTAGTTATAAAACATCTTTGCAAAAACACGAAGAACAGCAGTCTTGTCCTTGTTGATTGAACCCTCAATATCGATATTGAAAAGGATAGTATCCGTATGACCCTTAGTAACGGAATCAATCAACATGAATGTTGCCGGATCATCCTCAAATTTTTTACGAAATCGTTCTACTGTACGAACACCCTGTACCTCCTGATTAGCAAGCAGGTAGGAGAGCATTTTCAGGAAGTGAGATTTACCACTTCCAAAGAAACCGGAAATCCAGACGCCAATATCTGCAGTGCCTTCATGAAAGGACTCTCCATATTTATTAAAGAAAGTAATGAAGTGCTTCTTCAAATCTTTGGTGATGACATACTCATCCAATTCCTGAACAAGAACATCAGTAGCATCTTGGTCTACTTTAACGACGCCATTGATTTTACGATTAATATCCTCTTGGAATAATTGTTCAATAACCATTGCTGTTCCTCCTTAAATTACATTGAAAGCTCGGTAGTAAGGATTTTTCTTCAGGCGATTGAAAAGCTGCACATCACGGCCATCATAATTGCCCGGATAGAACACCAGAATCGGAACATCTGGAAATTCTGGCTGCATCGCATTTAAAAGGTCATGGACTCTGATAAACGGAAATGCATCTCCCACTCCTGTGATGACAAGTACGTCACCGGCTTCATGTGGTTCATATTTCATCTTATTTACAAAAGTTGTATTATTAGCCATACGGCTCATCTGGTCTCGAATAAATTCTTTACCTTTTTTCTCTTCCATCGCAGGTATTGTTTTTGCGATGCGCTTATCTTCACAGATGGAAAGAAACACTTCATATAAGTTATGTTCTATCAGGTGACAGTTCATTGACTGATCTGTCATAATCTGCTCGATAAAGTGTCTGACCATCATCTCATCTGATGGGTCATAACAGAAGATTCGTATATTTACCTCATTGCTTAAACCTTTGCCTTCAAGAAACTCCGGTTCCTGCATTAAGGCTCTGAGGTTATCTAGTCTTTCTTTCAATTCACTCATTTAGACCTACCTCCTTACGAAAAGCAATTGAATGCAGGAAGAGCAATCTCATCACCATTTTCACGGATTGCATTCTCAAGCACCGGATGAAGCCATACCGGGTTGAGCTTTGTCGCTCTAATGCTATCGATATACTCATTCTCCACCAGCATCTTTGCAATGACCTGTTTCAACTTCGTAACTGTGGAATCGCTCCATGTTGCCACCCGGTCATCCTGCTCCTGCAAGCGCAGAAAATAGCTGTTCAAGTCTATTTTACCGAAAGTAGTGTCCGATAATCTGTACTTCTCACCGATGACTGTAATCATAAAATCCCAAATCAATCGGTACTGTTTCATCATGGCGTACAGACATATCTGCTTTGCCACATCAGACGGTTGTGTTGCGATTGCCTCCACTAAAGAATCATCTCCAAGTGCATCCAGTCTTCTCAGGCAGGAAAGTGCCATCTTTCTCACCGACTTTTCTGTCGGATATTGAAATAAATTATCTGAAACGATACGTTCTACTACTTCTTCATGGTTACATCCTTCGTGAATCAACTTGGCAGTAGTTCGCACTTCATAAAATAAAAATTGTTCTCTTGTTATGGCAGCATTATATGGGCTTGCTGCCTGTAGAGCTGCTTTGTTATTTCGCTCCATCCAAATCCTCCTAACGAATTTTAATCTTCGTTATTCTTAGTTTCTTCATCTGGCAAAGTTTCTAAAATATCACTAATCTGACAATTCAATGCCGTGCATATTCTCAAAAGCACATCTGTAGTAATATTGTCTCCCTTACCCAGCTTTGCCATTGATGCAGTACTGATTCCACTAAGTTCTCTCAGTTCTTTTTTATTCATGCCCCTATCAATAAGCATTTTCCATAACGGGTTATAACTGATACGCATTTGGTACCTCCATTTATTATGACTCTTCAATCACACCGGTTTCTGTAGCAATGTGTTTCTCTCTTGCTGCTTTCTTTGCCCACGACCATCCAAATAATTCTCCTCCGTTTTCATGAAGTTCAATAATCTTAGTCGAATGGATAATGTCACGTGTCACATCATAAAATGTATCTTCTTTATCAAATGCAATAAAAATCTGCTTTTCACTCTGGTTGTATAGCTCCATGATTTTATCTATCGGCAAGTCTGCAATATTTTTAAAAATATTAGAGTCATGTGCTATAACCGGTAGCTCCGTGAGCCGTAAGAGTGCAAGGTCAAAAATAATTAATCCCTTGAAGTTCATACCTGCTCTGGTGTCGTCTTCTGTCCAAAATTCATAAGTTGGCTTTCCACTTCTGGAATTTCCAAATTTTATAGCAGGCGTACAGATGGGTCAATAAATGTCACTTCATAATTTGCTCCGAGCTGTCCTCCTACATTCACAAATAACGGTGTGCTGCAGCCATCATTCGGACAAACACTGTGTTCTTCCGCCACAAGCAGAGCTCCATATTGCTCTTTGATAGACGGCGAAATTGTTGCATCCACTGTTGTTTCTTGAGACTGAGGAACAAGTTCTGTTGTTTTCTTACGCTTGCGCTTTATTGTTGCTACATTACAAATAATTTCTTTAAATCTCTCTGCAATTTTATTTTTGAAGTTTTCGTTGTCGATTCCGGGACATTCATCGGCAAATGCCGCGCATAAACCTTTAATAGTATCGTCCGTCTCTGTATCGATAAATTCTTCAAAATACTGAGAGTCCAAGTCCTTATTTATTTTCTTCGCCAAAGTGGTAATGTTGTGCTCTCCGTAAAAATAACCACGCAGCGTCCTAGGCCCATGTCATGTAACAAAGTGTCACCATTGGGATTGAGATAAATTTTCTTAAAAAGTGTCCTCGTAAATTCTTCCGGCGACAGGTCTCCTTGAAAATACGTTGCTATTTTTTGAGCAAACACTTCGAATTCAGTTTTTGCCAATCCCAAACACCTCCATTTTGAATCAAGCGTGTACAACTGTGTATAAGCATGTACAGCATTGTTCGGTAAAAAATGCACTTTCCAATATACTTAAGTCATAGGAAGTGAAAAACGCATCTGAATATAGATACACATTTTAATAAGTATATCACAGAGCTTTTCGTTTGTCAAATTTGTGTTTGTCATCGCAAATTTCTGTTCAGCGATACAGCAATATAATTTCACTCATTCATTTCCTATATTAATCACTTCAGCAGTTTGCGCAGACAGCTTTCCAGTGCTGACGTGACTTTTCAATTAAATATATTGCTCCCGGCAACCGGAAAGGCCGGTGGCACACATGAGATGGAGATTTCTCCTGACCGTGGTATCACTATACCCTTTTGCCGGTAGCATCAAGGAACCTCCATCTCGGATTGACAAGATGGAGGTTTTTATATGTCAAACAATGCAAATCAGAGTAAACGGCATCGTATGATTATTACCAAATCCATCAGCCGATTTGCACGAAATACGCTTGACTGTCTTAAATACATACGTCAGCTTAAAGAACGTAATTATCAACCTGCAAAATAATATTCTCTATATTGGAACATCTCCCGATTATCAGTGGTTATTTGGTCAGATGATTCAGGAATTGCAGCTTTGCAGACCACGGTATGATGAATTGATTTCTTTGCAGCTGCGAAATATTTTTGTTTTGATAAGCCGTGCAATCATGAGTGCAAAGAAATTCAGCAGCACCAGTGAAAAAGAAGTTGCTTTTGCGATGCACTATTTTCGTAAGAATTACAACACAGAAATCAGCATTGAGGAGTACTCCGAATCCAAAGGGCTTAGCAACTGTTGGTTTATTCAGTGCTTTAAAGAAATCACAGGTTCCAGTCCGCTGCAATATATCTTAAAGCTGCGAATCTCCAACGCACAAAGTTTGTTAGAAAATACGGACTACACCATTACTGAAATTGCAAATATGGTTGGATACACCAATTCGCTTTATTTCAGCAGACTGTTTCATAAATACATTGGTATGTCCCCAAAAGAATATCGAAAAGTAAAACTCAAAGAAAATCTCAGGGAGTAAAAAACAAAACTCGTTTGGCTAAAGCTAAACCAAACGAGTTTTGTTTATTTTTGATAAGAAATAAGGAATGGCTACATTATATCACAACACTTGCGGGCAAGACGGGTATTAAACCAATACTGCTTGTTTTTAATCCAGAGCAGATTGACAAAGTAATTGGAGAATTTATCAATGTATTTGATGCTCACGGGCTCTATGATAATAAAGGCATATGGAAAGCTATACAAAATGCCTTGCGTTTGAACGTTCGGCAGTCGACAATCTTTGATAAGTTCAAGAAAGACCGCACCTTTATATCGGTGCGGTTTTTCTGTTGTTACGGACATTGATTAAATATTGAATATTCAGCTACGTTGTGATATACTTAAGCCATAAAGATATAAAACGCATAAACCTTGCTCATGATGAATTTTCTAAATATCGGAGGGAATACCGCGTTTGAAAAAATACCCGTAAAATAAATAACGTCACAGCAAAAAAGTCAGAATTCCGCTTGTTGACGATAATGATATCGACATATAGAATTATTGCGGTAAACAAAGAAGAATGAACTCTTTTATACTACAGAAACAGGAAGAGGTAATTACTTTGGCACAATTTGATATAAAGGATGCTGTACTGAAAAAATGTCTGCTAAAAGAGGGCGAAACTGTCATTACTGTGCCTGACGGTGTAACGACCATAGGTAAGGACGCCCTCTGCGGCTTACAGAGCGTTATTGCCGTTACGCTCCCGGAAAGTCTGAAAGTCATAAACGACGGCGCATTCTACGGCTGTTCATCGCTGACTTCTGTCACGTTGCCGGGCAGTGTTGAACGGCTCGGAAGCTGTGCTTTCGCCCAGTGCAGTGCACTCAATACAATATATCTTGATAACAAACTTACGGAAATCGGGAATTCTGCATTCTGGGGATGCACAAGCCTTGAAAGTATTGACATTCCAGCAGGCATTACTAAGATAGGGTATAATCTTTTCGGCAGTTGCCTGTCGCTGATATCGGTATCTCTGCCCGATACAGTCACAGAGCTTGATGAGCGAGCATTCAAAGAGTGTACAAGCCTTGCTTGTATCACGCTTCCCGACAGTTTGATTAAAATAGGAAATATGGCATTTCTGAACTGCCACAACCTGAAATCGGTAAATATTCCCGACAGGTTGGAAAGCATAGGAGAAAAGGCATTCTTTATGTGCGAAAGCCTGTATGAACTTGAGATCCCGGACGGCATAGCTTCAGTCGGCGGCGACGCATTTTCCGATTGTGTAAGCGTTACTGTCAGAAGCACAATCAGCGGGAAACCGCTTTATAAAGCAGTTACGGCGACCGACGGATCATCGGCGTACAATTTTATATTGCGTAATATCTGGGACAAAGGCGGTTTTGACTTTACGGCACAGGATAATTATTTCCCCGCTTTGCAGGACGAAAATCTTCAATATGCGATAGCGTTTTCACGCCTTATGTACAGAGTGAATCTCAGCGCCGCAGCAGAGGAGCATTACCTTGATTTTCTGCATAATAATGCGGAAAACGCCGTGCGTTACTGTATTACGCAGGACAGTGCCGAGCTACTCGGAATATGCAAGAAAAACGGCTTGATCACCGCCGGGAATGTAACAGGGCTTATTGAATTTGCAGACGAGCAGGGTAATACCTCTGCCGCCGCATTTCTTCTGACGGTTGCAAACAGTCCGGAACACGATAATTTTTGCGACCCGCTGTCATCGCTGGAACTATAGCCTTATATGTGACTTTATATACACGGCGCCGCTTTTGCGGGATGTACCTCGCTGAAGGAGCTGACTATTCCCGATACGGTGCGAGTTATAGAGCAACACGCATTTGCAAACTGTACTTCCCTTGAAAAGGTGACGCTAAGTGAAAATACCTTTATTTCACGGAGAATTTTTTACGGTTGCGAAAAAATACATATTTACTCATCTCAGACAGGCAATGAAATAACCGATTGGTACAACGGGATAACTTATTGAATCGACAAAGGAAGTGATTTTACGGATAAGGAATACGAAAAGGCAAAGGAGCGTGCCGAGAAGCTCTCGGCGCTTGCAACCGACATACTTATGCTGTCCCGCAATACGCTTGCCGTAAATCTCAGATTTCTTGACAACGCAATTAATATGCTGCCGCTCAAAACCTCGATCATCACCGAAACTGTTGCCACTGACGGCAGATACATTTTCTATGACGAAAGCTATGTGCTGAAAAGCTATAAATCCGGATATAATCTGACACGGGCATATCTTCATATGATGCTTCATTGCGTGTTCCGCCACAATATTGTCGGTACGCTTGTAGACACGCTCAGGTGGAATCTGGCGTGCGATATCTCCGCTGAGAATATCATGAATGAGCTCGATATAAAGGCACTTTCTTCGCCCCGACAAGTCAGACAGGGTAGTATTATCGACAAAATCAAAACGGCTTGCCGGTTTGTCACCGCAGAGAAGATATATGACTATCTTCTGAGGTATGTTGACGATTTGCAGGTCTATGCCTGGTCGGAGCTGTTTGCGGAAGACGACCACAGAATCTGGTATGCAAAGCCGCCTGAAACAGAAGCTTCAACGCAGATCAAAAGCAATCCGGACAGCAAGGATGGCAACAGCCGGAACAGTAATGATATGAATTCTGATAACGGACAGTCGGGTAATGATACGGATAACAGCAATGGCAACAACAGAAACGGTAACGCTGAAAATCCCGGAAATGAAGACGGAACGGGAAATGATATGCAGATGTCAGCTGAAACCGCCTCACAGCTTGAAAAGGACTGGAAAGAAATTTCGGAGAAAATGCAGATCGAAATAGAAGCGTTTTCAAAGGAAAAAGGCGATACAAGGGGCAGCTTCATTCAGAATCTGAACGCCGTCAACCGTGAGAAATACGACTATACGCAATTTCTGAAAAAATTCTCTGTAATGGGAGAAGCGATGCGTGTAAACGATGATGAGTTTGATTATATCTTCTACACCTACGGACTGAAATTATATGAGCGTATGCCGCTTATAGAACCGCTTGAATACAAGGAAGTAAAGCGAATAAAGGAATTTGTTATAGCAATTGATACATCGGGCTCGGTATCAGGTGAGCTTGTACAGAAATTCATTCAGAAGACGTACAATATCCTCAAAAACGAGGAAAGCTTTTTCACAAAGATAAATCTTCATATTATTCAGTGCGACACGGATATACAGGAGGACAGAAAGATAACCTCGCAGGAAGAGTTTGACGATTATCTTGCTGCAATGAAACTGCACGGATTCGGTGGTACGGATTTCCGCCCGGTATTCGCTTATGTTGATAAGCTGATACAAAGCAAAGAGTTTACAAATCTCAAGGGGCTTATATATCTTACAGACGGATACGGGGATTTTCCCGCAAGAAAACCGCCGTATGAAACGGCATTTGTATTCATAGACGATGAGTACAATAATCCCGATGTTCCGCCGTGGGCGATAAAGCTTGTTCTTCCGTCGGATGAGATCTAAAGGAGCAGAGTATGAATATTAAAGAAGCAAAAGAACAGATAAAGAATGCCATGACGGCATATTTCACAAAGGACGAAACGGGCGGCTATGCGATTCCTGTTGAAAAACAGCGCCCTGTATTTCTGATGGGACCTCCCGGAATAGGCAAGACTGCGATAATGGAACAGGTAGCGTCGGAAATGGGAGTAGGTCTGCTGTCGTACTCAATGACGCACCACACAAGGCAATCCGCACTCGGACTGCCGTTCATTGTACACAAGAATTACGGCGGTAAGGAATATGACGTGTCGGAGTACACTATGTCGGAAATCATCTCGGCAGTATATGACCTTATGGAAAATACGGGTGTAAAAGAGGGAATACTGTTCCTTGATGAGATAAATTGCGTATCAGAAACGCTCGCCCCGATTATGCTCCAGTTCCTGCAATACAAGGTGTTCGGCAGACACAGAGTGCCTGACGGCTGGATAATAGTCACTGCGGGAAATCCGCCCGAATACAATAATTCCGTCCGTGAGTTTGACATTGTAACGTGGGACAGACTGAAAAGAATTGACATCGAGCCTGATTTTACAGCGTGGAAAGAATACGCTTACAAGGCGGGCGTTCATGCCTCTGTGCTTACCTATCTTGAAATTAAGAAAGCGGATTTTTACCGCATAGAAAGTACGGTTGACGGAAAATCATTCGTTACGGCGAGAGGCTGGGAAGACCTGTCGCAGATGATAACCCTGTATGAGAAGAATAATATCAAGGTCGACATAAAGCTTATTCGTCAGTACATACAGCACGACAGGACAGCGAGAAGCTTTGCGGCATATTACGACCTGTTCAATAAGTACAGGAGCGACTATCAGATAGACGAGATACTCAGCGGCAATGCAAGTGACAGCATAAAAGACAGGGCTGAAAACGCAAAGTTTGACGAGCGTTTATCCCTGCTCGGACTTATCCTTGACAGTGTTACGGCATCGGCAAAGCAGGTAACAGACGGCGAGGATATGCTCCGTGAAACGCTTGTAACGCTGAAAGAATTCAAACTGAAAACGCATGACAGCGATATTTCCGCAGAAAAGCTGATGAATGAGCTTATAGCGGTAAAGAAAAAGGAACTTGAAAACGGCAAGCAGTCGTCAAGCATTTCCGTATCACGTCAGAAAACGCTCGCAAGAGCAATATCACAGCTTGAGAATATGACTGCGCTCACAGTCGGCAAGGACGGAAAAACGGCGTTTGCGGATATCAGGAGCAGATATGACAGTCTTGTGTCTGAGCTTAAAATTTCGGCGAAAACGGCACGGGATAAGATGTCAAACGCATTTGTTTTCTGCAATGAAGTGTACACCGACGGACAGGAAATGCTGATACTTGTAACCGAGCTTACCGCAAACAGCCACACGGCGAGATTTATTTCCGAGTTTGGCTGTAAGGAGTATTATGAGCATAACAAGGCTCTGCTGTTTATCGACAGAAGCAAGGAAATTATGCAGAGACTCGAGGAGTTCGGGGAGATATAAACTGAACTGTGCAGCGCTTCATTTTATAAACAAACATACTTTTTCTACAAGCAGAAATGCCGCCCTGATGGGCGGCATAGAGAGTCTGAAAAAACAACTGTGTAAATGCGAATAATCCCGAAAAACATACCAAAGCTAAAAATGCAGCGAAACAGGGCAACGCTGGAGAGCGACCCGATGCGGCTGCAAGATATACGGTGAAGAGCAGCAGAGTCAATTCGCTGCTTTTCTACTTCACCGGTATCTTCCGGCGGATAAACTCCGGGGTTCGGGTGGTCTCCCCCAGTGGGGGAGGTGTCACGAAGTGACAGAGGGGTTGACCGACAGACCAGAGCCCCGAATTGCTCCTAGGCTGCGAATCTGTCCTCAAAGTAAATCATGAACTGAGCGTAAGCAAGCCCCCAGTCGCGAACCGGCATAGTCCACTTCTTTGAAATCTCGGAAACGCTCATATAAACGACCTTGCGAATAGCGTCATCGGTCGGAAAAATCGACTTGGATTTAGTGAATTTTCTGACCATTCTATGGTAGCCCTCGACAGCATTCGTCGTATATATTATCTTCCTGATCTCCTGCGGATATTCGAAAAATACAGTAAGTTCAGCCCAATTTTTATCCCAGGATTTCAGAATATTCGGGTACTTCTTATTCCACTTCTCACGGAATTCTTCCTTCGCACATTCGTCGTAACTTTGGTCGCCCTGACCGACAGCGACACGACTTTTTCGGAGTTCTGCTTTTGCATTACTGTCCTCCTTTCGGGATATTTTGATTTTTGCTAAGGGATTTTGAGTGGGAAACTCATAGTCTGACCTCCTTTTGGGTATAAAAAAGCAGCCAAGTGTTTTAAATACTTGACTGCTATGTAAATATTCGATTTTTATTTTCACTATAAATAGTAATTTGTTTATTGAAATTTATAGAATCCTATTTCCATTGTAATGCAACTTATAGCTGCACAACATCATTTTATAGCTGTATTATAAAAATCTAAAAACTGTACAAACAATTCTTCATCTAATCGTGTACTCCACTTTGCGTGATTGAGATTCTCAGTTGTATACTTAGCCTTGTCTTCCTTAAACCGCTCTTTATTCTCTTCAGCTTTGTAATCATAATCAAGTGATTCGAGCCATTTGTCAAATTCGGCATTGAACTCATCTTTATAAGTGTTATCAGGATTGTTGAATACTTCATTATGCCCTCTGTCCTCAAATCTAATGAAGGTAAATCGTGGATCGTCTTTGTATTTCTCATAATACTTATCGTATCCATATTCAATACCTATCACATTATCATCTGCACTGTGTAAAACCAGTATTGATGCATCTGTGTTCTCAAAGCCGTCCATCGCAGTGTTTGAAGCATATTTACCATACTTGAAACGCTCATGAATCTTGATAAACGGTGTCATCGCATAGATCACATTTCCAGCTTGAGACTTACCACCTGATTCAAACATATCAGATGAACTGTTAAAGCCCGAACATTCGATCACAGCTTTGACCTCGGGATGGTAGTTCAGAACATTACATACACAATATCCACCCCAACTATGACCGAAAAGCATGATTGGAAGCTCAGGAATCTCATTATTATCTTCAACAAAGGAGATTGCATGGTCAAGATCAATCACACCCTGCGGAACGCCGCCTACGCCCTCACCTTCACTTTTGTCACAACCGGTGACATCGTAGGCAAATACATAATACCCGTTTGATGCAAAATAATTTGCAACGTCCATATAGGAATTATGTCCGCCTCCGCCAAATCCATGAGCAATGACTACAATGCCGTGCTGATTGTCACCAACACTGTAAAGATAACCTGCCAATTTCTGTCCGTTATCAGAGGAAAATGAATATTCCTTGCATTCCAATAAATCGAAATCCTCTGTTCTAAGCATTAGTGGTTCGTAGCTATCACAACGAACATTAAAATTCTCATTATACATCATCACACAAAATGCCCACCAGCCTATGAGTAATAATACGATAACGCTCAAAAGAACGATAATTGCAACTTTCTTTTTTGATTTTGTTTTTTTCATCGAACACGCTCTCCTTAAGTACACTGAAATAGTATCTGTTTTATAAATTACGATTTAGCGAGTAGTCAACCCACTCTGCCAACCACATTATGCCATATCCCGCCCGAAAAGTAAAGGAGGGAAAGGGTCCATCCATACATATTGTGATTAATTTCAGGCTTTCCGTCTGCTGGTTCAACTCTGCAATACGCCATTAGAATTCAATCTCCAGCATGAGAATATCGTTATCTCCGATTTCTACAAACTTTTCTTCAAAAAAGGTATTGACAAATTCGTCAAGATGTGCTTCATACGTTACCTCTTGATTCTCAGTTCACATTCAATCTGCTTTTCTGCTTGGTGTTTTTTATGGCAAAGCCAATGAAGAATCCTACCGCTATGCCAATAAAATTACAGATCAAATCGTCGATGTCAAAACTTCTGCCAAATACCATCTGCAGCAGTTCTACAATGAATGGAACAGCGATGGCTACCACAAAGATGTTTTTTCTGTTGACTCTTTCTGTGACAAACGGGAGGAAAAACCCCAACGGTAAAAACATCGCTATGTTCCCTATGAGCATGGTTTTTACCCAACTGCCTATAGTGAGTTCACCTGATAATGCCTTTATAAGCGACGGTACTAAATTGAACCCGCCAAAGCTGAAAATCGGGAGCATTTCATCCCACCAGCCTAAGAGGATGCCATCAAAAAAGCTCAACCAGAAGTTTGCAGGTAAGACCACGAGGCTAATTAATCCCGTAAGATAACAGGTGAAAAGCAGCTTCATTATTTCTTTCAGCCACTCAACCTTGAGCTTGTTTCTCTTTACAGTGACCACTCTGATAATCAGATAAACGATTCCTACAAAGCATGTTATCGGCACAGCCTGAAAGAAATAACCCAGCACCGAGCCTGAATTCATTATTGATCTAAACCAGTTCAACATAATTTATTTCTTATCTCCTCCTATAGCCCTCGGACAACAAAACTACCGTTACAGCCCGATTTGACAACATAACGAGAGTCTCAACCTCTCGAAAAGGACCAAATGACAACAATCCGATAGTCTCAATCTCACATTTTTGCCGTTGATAGCGAAAGTAGAGTTACAGCAGCGGATTTTCCCAATTTTACTCTCTCGCTCTGTGGAAACATATCTATGCCCCCGCTAAAGATATAAACCCGTAAATTCCCTTATTTCAAGCCATTTCTCGACTCTTGACCTCATGTTAGTGTCAGCAGAACGACTGTCTCCACATGCCTCGATTGTTCAACGAAAAACATACTCAACCCCTATTGTACAAGGAAATGATGGAACGCCTATTATCGCCTTAAAATGGGTATGTTGAGCCGATGTAATTACTGAATTGACTTATTGCTCTTATATGGCGATATTTATTACTTTTTCATTTTCAATTGCTTTTTGAACATCGTTGACATAGCATCTTTTCCTTTTTTAGTACAAAGATCGTCGATACTCATTTCTCCCTTAAACACCAATTCCATAATTCCGATGTATGCTTC
>ULYN01024626.1_pt1 | contig 21191 bp, 18 predicted proteins | sample 1962311 | NCBI WGS metagenome assembly ULYN01 (sample SAMEA4835867, study PRJEB28245) | human gut metagenome | biome: gut microbiome; material: fecal sample | place: Denmark | collected 2008 | reverse complement strand
CCTCGAAACGCATAGCCGCTCTTTTCCGCTATTTTCTTAATACCAACGTTGCCCTCTTTCACACTCTTTATCAGCTCACCAATGCTAATGATATCATTGAAAGACGCACGCGGCGCAGCAAACTGTCGCGGCGCACCCATCATAGAGGTCTGGCTATAGCAGCAAAGTGTGCTAATTATGAATATCAGAAAAAATATTAATGTTTTCATATTGTATGGTTTCTGTGTTGATACGAAAAGTGTGAGATTTAACGTATTTAACTTTCATGTAGTGTTCTCGTTCAAGAAGGAGCATGGCAGATGCTTCCATCCGAAGTCATTGTTGAGACGGTCGAAGTCGCGCTCTCTCGCCCCACGCTTGTTGTACGTTTCGATAACGCTCTTCTCTTCACCGCCCCAGTCATTGGTTATGATGCAGCGCTAGGTGTACCTGTCGCCGAAAAGGTCAGGTGTACTATACTTTTCCTTTGTCCGTTGCACTACAATGCGGTAACGGAAATTCTCCATGAACTGTGTTGAGATGACCGAGGCCACTTCCGTTTCCTGCGAGCCTATCTCAACACGCCTCCATTCGCGTATGTCTTGTATGCGGCTGCACATTGACGCACTGTGTATGGCCCGTATGTAGAATATGCGGCAGTTGCCGTCAACAGTCCTTATAAGATCCTCCGAATAGGAACCGCAATCGGCACGGAAGACGCCTATGCGCAAGCCGTATGAATGAAGCAACTTGAAAGCCCTTGACAGCGTGTCAGCCTGATGGAACTTGACAGGTGTGTTGCCGTCACGGTTTTCGATGTACGCAATGATGCCGTCTTTTGAGACAACGCCAGGGAAATAGCCGTAAGTTTGTTTGTACGAATACTTCGCATCGGCTTTTTCCGTCTTGACGTAAACATGGTCGAAATCTACGTTGACAGTCTAGCCGGATTTAAACAGTCCCATCTTCATGTTGAGTTTCATCAGAAGGTCATTGAGCCTTGGGTTGGTGTTGGATCTGAACACATTGCCTGACGAGGACTTGTATTCCAGATCTTCATTGGAGAGTTCCTTTATGGCACGTCCGACGGTGTGGCTCGTCGGTGTCCGGATTTCAGGTGATTCCCGCAGGTGGCACTCGCTTCTGTTGACATCTTCCACGCAGTCACCGCCACAGAGGAACACGTCAGACAGAACTAACATTACCTCGTCCCACTGGTAGCCGTTGTAGGTGGAGCTGCGAACACCAAGAGTGCCGTTGATGACTTTGTCAAGTGAAAGCGCATAAAAAGCCTTGCTTGCGTAATAAATTCCTCCGAAAGGAGTGATTTCCTCAGATTATATGTTTACCTTTGCCATATGTCAGATATTCTTTATTTGAGTTTTTAGCAGCACTAAGGTAAGTGAATTTCCTGACATATGCAAGCATTGGATAATTTATTGTTATCCAATGACTTGCTTTCTTGTAAAATTACAAGTCTGCTAATTTAAGGTAATAAACATAGACTATATGAGTAACATACTTGATATTTATAAAGCATATTCCCTTGAAAGGATAGTGGCTTTGAACAAACAGAGCCTTGCAATGCAGTATGAGCAATGCGGACAATTAGTTGCGTTACAAAAGCAATTGCGCACTGCCAACATGACTTCTCAGCAGATGTTAAGAAATCAAGTAAAGGAACTTGAACGTCAAGAGAAAGTCCGGTATTATAAGAATCTTATTTTCAATATAAAGGCACTTGTTGAAAGACTGGATTCAGTTACTGATGATAGTTTCTTTTTCTATGTGTGTTCCGCATTAGTATCTCCAATGAACATACTTTCTAATGAGTGTATGAATGGTCTGGAAGATATTGCAGACAAAGAATATGCTAAGGATGTCTTAAAAATGATTGGCACATTACAACAGAAAATGTTGTCTGTGCAATCACAATTCAATCTTTCTGAATGGAAACGATATGAGGATTTAAAAAGTCAAGAGAAATCCCCTGAGATTTCAAAGAAAATACGAGAATTGGAGAATACCAGAAAGAAGACAGAAGAAGAAATACAGCAACTACAGACAGGAATGAGTGGTATATTCTCAATTTTCGTAAAACAAACTAAGAAGGATAGATATGCCCAAACTATATCAGTAAAAAAGGAAAAGATCATTGGAATTAACGATGATATACAGTCTTTGAATGATGAAAAATTAGATATTTCACGACAACTTAGTGAAGCCTATCAGAATGTCACATTGTCAAGACCAGGATGGGAGAAAGAAATTGAGGAGATGACATCATTCTTACCAAAACAACCCTCTGCCAAGGAACGTTTAGACCCATTGTTTGAAGATGCTGCCACCTTTGTCGTTAAATGTAAGGAAGGGTCAACGTCAATGATCCAGCGCAAGTTCAGTCTTGGATATAATCGAGCAGGAAGAATCATGGATGAATTAGAAAAAAATGGCATTATAGGTCCACAAAACGGCAGTCGCCCAAGAGAAGTATTGATTCATAACGAAACATCATTGAAGGAACTCCTTAATAGTATAGAATAATGAGTATAAACAAGTTTTCTAATGAATAAAAATCAATTTAATATGCTTACTCGGTAATTATATAAATAAAAGAAGGAGAATATTTTGAAAACCATTCGTTGTAAAGATGTCTGATTTATTAAAATACACTGTAATAAAAACCAAATAAGATAAAGATTTATGATTCTTGATGATATTCTTGAAAAGATAAAGGAGGCCCAATGTCCTGCCTCATTTTCAAATGACTTGAATATTGGTACTTATTATATAGATGATAAGAGCCAAAAGTTATTCGAATTTTTCCAAGTGATTTATGCTCCGCATTTGCAAACATTCGACAATACCAAGAAAACGCGTGTGTTACAGTACACACGCATGGCATAGAGGTGGCAATTGATGACGTTCGTGTCAATATTCACAATTCTCAAATTATAGTATTTGACTGTTATTACTTTGATGATACTGTAGAATATCAAAGATCTGATAGTAGAGGTTCTAGAGTCGGATTAGGATTAATGCTTGCAGGACCTATTGGAGCGGCTGTCGGGTTAGCGTCTAGTTTCGGAAAAGGTCATAAGCACGTTAAAAGCCATAACTTGATTATTGCATATTGGAATACAGTCACAAAACAAAAAGAAATAACGAACTCGAAAATACGAAAGGTGTCGCAGAAAACGTCGCACATAAACTTGTCGAATACTGGCAAGAACAAGTAAAAATTAACGAGGAAACAGGTAGAACTCCAACAGGAGACAATAGAGCAGGTGTAAGTGATGCAGGATGTTTAAGCGTGTGGTTGCCATTTGGTTTTGTTGGGTTATATGCATGTTATAAAGTTTTAGAGCAAGTAATATGCTGAGAAAAATAGTACTTTCCATACTTTTTACTAGCATGTTTTCAATGGCTTATGGCCAAGCAGCTTATATGGATGAAGTCTATGAAGATGCAGTAGAAAGCGGATCTGATGGTGCTTCAGGCATTATTAATTGGGTCATTTTCTTTGGAATTGTTTGGTTTATTTCAAAAATTTATGATTCTCATAAAGTGGCTAAACAAAGAAACGAGGAAATTAAACGTGAAAGAGAAATTTCCACAAAAGTTGCTACTACAATAATTCAAAAGCATCAAGATATATCTAAATATCAAAATAAGGAGTCCTGACAGAAAGGATTTGCCAATGCAACTTATGATATTTCTCATAATAGACATAATAGAGTAGAATCTTTAGCAGGAAGAACTGTTGATGATCTTATTCAAGAATATCGAACTTTATGTGAAAAAGGTCATTTGATTCAAGCAGAATCCATAATGGAGCAAATTGGTTATTTTCAAAAATTAGAGTATAACCAAAAGCAAATAGAAACAGGTTAGTCATAGTAAGTTATGGTTAGTTATAAGGCTCTAAATACAAAAACTAATTTATTGAAAAAAGAGGAACGAACATTAAGGCGCGCTTTGCGCTTTGGATTTTGAACATTAATGTTCATTAACTCAAGTTCAGTCTGCTCTTGTTAAATTCGAAACTTAAGTTAGTATTGCTACCATTCTTTGCAATAAATGGTTTCTCACCCTTACGAAGGGTCTGCTTTCAGTACACGTCAGTTTTTCAATAACTTGTGGGTCTGGGTTAATCCCCAACACGCAATTAAATAACGAGATGGTGAATGAAATATTTGGATTATCTGCTGATGCAGCATAAAATTTAACGAAGTATTGATTAGAGAGGTTTTTCAACTATCAAGTAAAAATATGACTACAATTTTATTGTTTCTCAGAGAAAAATATTAATTTTGCCACCGCTTATGCCCTAAGTGTTTCAGATTTCGAATAAAAAGGGCTAAAAAAGGAATTTCAAAAAAACCGAAAACAACAAAATGGATATTCAATTTGAAAAAGTTGGCAAAGTAAGCGGTGTGCTTACAATCAACATGGTAAAGGCTGACTATGAAGCTAATGTTAACAAAGCATTGAAGGACTTAGGTAAGAAAGTACAGATGCCTGGCTTCCGACCTGGCCATGTTCCTGCTGGACTTGTTAAGAAAATGTACGGCGTTCAGGCTAAAGCCGAAGAAGTAAACAAGTTACTTCAGGATAGCCTTTTCGACTATATCAAGACGAAGAAGATTAACATGTTGGGTGAGCCTCTTGGCAGTGATAAGCAAGAGCCTCAAGATATAGAGAAGCAAGATGACTTCACTTTTATCTTTGACATTGCTATTGCTCCTAAGTTTAAGGCTGAACTCAGCGAAGAAGATACGATCGATTACTACGATATCGAAGTAAGCGAGGACTTAATCACAAAGCAACTCGGTGCACTCCAACAGCAAGCTGGTCACCCTGAGAGTGTTGACTCATACGAAGAACGCGACATTCTCCGTGGTACTTTGGCTGAACTTGACGAAAATGGCCAACCCAAAGAAGATGGCATCGTAATTGAAACAGCATCTTTAATGCCCGCTTACTTTAAAAACGACGATCAAAAGAAGATCTTCGAAGCTGCTAAGAAGAACGATGTAATCACTTTCAACCCCACTACAGCGTACGAGGCTAACGAAGCTGAGTTAATGTCACTATTGAAGGTGGAAAAAGAAGACGTTGCTAACCATACAGGCGACTTTAGCTACCAAGTAAACGAAATTAGTCGTTTTGTACCTGCTACACTTGATCAAGAGTTCTTTGACAAAGTATTTGGTAAGGATGAGGTTCATAGTGAAGAGGAGGCCCGCAACAAAATCAAAGAAAGCATCAACGAACTTCAACAAAACGATAGCGACTACAAATTCTTGCTCGATGTACGCGCCTACATGGAACAAAAGGTTGGCGAACTTGAATTTGCTGACGACTTGTTGAAGAAAATAATGAAAGCCAACAATAAGGACAAGGATGATAAGTTCATTGAGGATAACTATGCTAAGAGCATTGAAGAACTCAAGTGGCAGCTCATCAAGGAACAGTTGGTTAAGGCTAACAAAATTAAGGTAAACGACAAGGACATTAAGGCTGCAGCTGTACAAGCCGCTCGCTTCCAATTTGCACAATATGGCATGAACAACATTCCTGACGAATACCTTGAAAACTACGCTCAGGAGATGTTGAAACACCAAGAGCAAGTTAACCAACTCGTTGATCGTTGTGTTGATCAAAAGTTGGGCGAATCCCTTAAACAGGTTGTAAAGCTCAACCACAAGAGCATCTCAAGTGAAGACTTTGCAAAAATGTTTGAAGAGAACAAGTAATCTCTGCTTGCATTAAAGAATGCACAAACATTATTAATAAGTGTGCAAACATACAAATTATAAAATCAATTTTCAGAGGCATTGATTATCAGTCCTATAGAATTGCTTTCAAGAATTTGTGTGTTTGCACTTTTTATTACTCTTAGGCTACTATAAAGTGGCTATTAAAAAATATTATAAGTTATGAATGTAACATCTGACTTTAAAAAGTTTGCCACATCAAATGCCGGCATAAGTTCTATGGTTCTTGACGATGTTATCAAGTGCCAGAACCAATATCTTAACCCCTATATATTAGAAGAGCGTTAGTTGAATGTAACACAAATGGATGTGTTCTCAAGATTAATGATGGACAGAATCATCTTTTTAGGTACACAAATTGACGATTATACAGCTAATACATTGCAAGCACAGCTATTATATCTTGATTCAACAGACCCTGGCAAGGACATCTCTATTTATGTTAACTCTCCTGGTGGTTCTGTTTATGCAGGATTGGGGATTTATGACACGATGCAGTTTATTCAGAGCGATGTTTGCACCATTTGTACGGGCATGGCGGCTTCGATGGCTGCCGTGTTACTGGTTGCAGGTCAAGAAGGCAAGCGCTCTGCCCTACCCCATAGCCGTGTGATGATTCACCAACCAATGGGTGGCACACAAGGACAGGCTTCGGATATTGAAATTACTGCACGTGAAATTCAAAAGCTCAAAAATGAACTTTACACTATCATCGCTGAACACTCACATACGGACTTTGATAAAGTATGGGCCGATTCGGATCGTGACTATTGGATGACAGCTCAAGAGGCAAAAGAGTATGGTATGATAGACAAAATATTTGAATCTAAAAAGAAGAACGTAGAATAATGTCAAATTCAAAAAGAAAATGCTCTTTCTGTGGACGTTCTGAGAACGAAGTACCCATGTTGCTAACAGGCGTGAATGGTTACATTTGTTCAGACTGCGTTCAAAATGCCTATAAAATGCTTGAGGAATTCTTACCTGATGAAGTATTGGGTAATGCTAAGCAAAAGGGGCAAGCTAAAAAGATTAATCTGAAAGACGTTCCAAAGCCTAAGGATATTAAGGAATACTTAGATCAATATATTATTGGGCAAGATGATGCAAAACGCTTTATGAGCGTTGCCGTATACAACCATTATAAACGTTTAGCTCAAGCTGACAACAAAAAAATGAGCGAGGACGATGATGTTGAAATAGAAAAATCAAACATCATCATGGTTGGTTCTACGGGTACTGGTAAAACCTTACTTGCACGCACTATAGCTAGACTACTTGACGTACCCTTTACTATTGTAGATGCAACGGTTTTTACAGAAGCAGGTTATGTCGGAGAGGATGTTGAAAGTATACTTTCACGTTTGCTCCAAGTTGCAGACTACGATGTAGCAAAAGCTGAGCGAGGTATTGTGTTTATAGACGAGATAGACAAAATTGCCCGCAAAGCTGATAATCCTTCTATCACACGTGATGTTAGTGGAGAAGGTGTGCAACAAAGTTTGCTCAAATTACTTGAAGGTACGATGGTGAATGTCCCCCCCAAGGGTGGACGAAAGCACCCTGATCAAGATTACATTCATGTTGATACTCGCAATATATTATTTATATGCGGTGGCGCATTTGATGGCATTGAAAAACGTATTGCACAACGTTTGAACGCTCACACGGTTGGTTACAATTCTGTGCAGAATGCAAAGAAGATTGACCCAAAAAACTTAATGAAATACATTGAACCGCAAGATTTAAAGTCGTTTGGTTTGATTCCTGAGATTATAGGTCGTCTACCAGTACTTACCTATCTTAATCCGCTTGATAGGGAAGCTCTTGCACGCATATTAGTTGAACCTAAGAATTCTATAGTAAAACAGTATATTAAACTTTTCAAGATGGACAATGTTGACCTTGTTTTTGAACAGGAAACGCTTGATTATATTGTTGACAAGGCTGTAGAATTTAAGTTAGGCGCTCGTGGTTTACGTTCTATCGTAGAAACGATCATGATGGATGCGATGTTTGAAATTCCGTCTACATCGAAACGAAAATTTGTAGTTAGCAAGGCGTATGCTGAAGCACAAATGGAGAAGCGTAACAGCTTGTAAATAATACATATAGATTATTTACAAAAAAATAAATAAGTCATCAATTTTAATTCATCTCTTTTTGCTTTTATATTAATAGGCGAAAAGAGATGAATTTTCATGTAAATAAATGCATACCACATATACTATTTTCAAGAAATTTGTTATACCTTTGCTTAGGTAAAAGCATAAAACCAATATTTTAGAAGCCTATTAAGGTGAATAAAATACTAGTGTAAGCCCCTAACCTCTAAGCAACCAAAAAAGCTATGAAGGAAGAAATACAGTTGAAAACAGCGTTAAAGCAATACTTTGGCTTTGACACATTTAAAAGTAATCAAGAGGCGATAATAAAATCACTTCTTGAAGGAAAAAATGTGTTCGTTCTAATGCCAACAGGTGGTGGTAAGTCCCTTTGCTATCAATTGCCATCGCTTATTATGGAAGGTACAGCTATTGTTATATCACCGCTTATTGCCTTGATGAAAAATCAAGTGGATATGATTCGTCATTCTAGCCAGAATGATGGTGTTGCCCACTTTATGAATTCTTCTCTTACAAGAGGTCAAATAGAAAAGGTTAAAAGCGATGTTCGATCAGGCATCACAAAATTGTTGTATGTGGCTCCTGAATCGCTGACGAAAGAAAGCAATATTGATTTCTTAAAGACGATAAAAATTTCTTTTTACGCTGTTGATGAAGCACATTGTATATCGGAATGGGGACATGATTTTAGACCTGAATATCGTAAGATTAGGCCTATAATTAATAGTATAGGTAATGCTCCCGTTATAGCTTTAACAGCTACAGCTACCGTAAAAGTAGCAACCGACATTAAAAAGAATTTAGGTATATTAGATGCCATAACTTACAAAAGTTCCTTTAATAGACCCAACCTTTATTACGAAATCCGGCCTAAGACAAAAGATATTGACCGCGACATTATCAAGTTTATTAAACAAAGACCAACGTGTAGCGGAATAATCTACTGCTTGAGCAGAAAGAAGGTTGAAGAGTTAGCTGAGATTCTAAAGGCAAATGATATAAAAGCTGAGGCTTATCATGCTGGAATGGATTCGGCCGCACGCTCAAGAACGCAAGATGACTTTTTGATGGAACGCATCAATGTTATTGTTGCAACCATAGCATTCGGAATGGGAATTGATAAGCCTGACGTAAGGTTCGTCATTCACTACAACATACCCAAGAGCCTTGAAGGATATTATCAAGAAACTGGGCGTGCTGGCCGTGACGGAGGTGAAGGTAAGTGTATCGCCTTTTATTCAAGACAAGACCTAAAAAAGTTAGAAAAGTTTATGGAGGGCAAGCCTGTGGCAGAACAAGACATAGGCCGACAGCTCCTAAGAGAAACCGCCGCATACGCCGAAAGTTCGCTGTGTCGTCGAAAACTTCTTCTCCATTATTTCGGAGAAAATTACGAACGCGATAATTGTGGCAATTGCGACAATTGTTTACACCCTAAAGAAAAAGTGGAAGCTAAGAAAGTATTGTTGAATGTTTTAGAAGTTGTTCTAGCTACTAAAGAAAACTTCGCTGATGATTATATAAAAGACATTCTTCTGGGAAATCGTACAGAAAATGTTAGTGACTATCACCATGACGAGCTAGAGTGTTTTGGTTGCTGTGAAGAGACAAGCGAACGGCTATTGAATGCAGTTATACGTCAAGCACTTATCTCAGGGTATCTTGAAAAGAACATTACCAACTATGGTGTACTGAAATTGACAGATAAAGGACGTGAATTCATGAAGAAGCCCACAACCTTCGAAATTACAGAAGATAGGAATTTTGACGAAGAAGCTGAATCTGAAATGCAAGACGAGTCAATTATCGCAGTTGACCCTGCGTTATATAGCATGCTGAAGGACTTGCGAAAGACTTTATCAAAAGAGCTCGAAGTTCCACCTTATGTTATTTTTCAAGATAACTCGCTTGAAGCAATGGCAACCTTCTACCCACAAACCATTGAGGAATTGCAAAACATTCCCGGAGTTGGTGCGGGCAAGGCTAAGCGTTATGGCACTGAGTTCTGTAAACTCATAAAAAAGCATTGCGAAGAAAACGACATTGAACGTCCTGAGGACCTTCACATTCGCACTGTTGCAGACAAAACGCAAAAAAAGAATAGAATTATTCATAGCATTGACTTAAAAGTTGCTCTTGACGACATTGCAGTAGCCAATGGCATTGAATTTGACGAGTTATTAGATGAAATTGAATCAATCGTGTATGCGGGAACTCGTATAAACATTGACTACTTCATTAACGAAGTAATGGACGAGGACAGCATTAACGACATCTATCAATATTTCAGAGAAAGCGAAACCGATGACTTAGACGAAGCGTTTGACGAATTGGGAGCTGATTACACTGAAGAGGAAATCAGACTTGTTCGCATTAAGTTTATATCTGAAATGGCTAATTAATAAATCTGATCTGGTAAGAAGTAATATAACTTGAGAAAGCATTGCTTCTATCTTTTTCACTTATTATCAAAAAAATGACTGAAACGACAAATAACGAGAACTCAGAAAAAAAGAGTTTAAACTTTATTGAGCAAATTGTTGCCAATGACTTGAAAGAAGGTAAAAATGGTGGTAGACTTCAGACACGTTTCCCGCCCGAACCTAATGGTTACCTTCACATTGGCCATGCCAAAGCTATTTGTATGGATTTTGGTGTAGCACAAAAGTTTGGTGGAGTATGCAATCTACGCTTTGATGATACAAATCCACAAAAGGAGGACACAGAGTATGTTGAAGCCATAAAGCAAGACATTGAATGGCTTGGATTTAAGTGGGGTAACATTTACCATGCGTCTGACTACTTCCAAAAGCTTTGGAATTTTGCCATTCGTCTAATCAAAGAAGGCAAAGCCTATGTTGATGAGCAAACAAGCGAAGAAATTGCAGCTCAAAAGGGCACACCTACACAACCAGGTGTTGAAAGTCCTTACAGAAATCGCCCCATCGAAGAAAGCTTACAGTTATTTGAGAGAATGAATTCGGGCGAAATTGCTGAGGGAGCCATGGTACTTCGTGCCAAAATCGATATGGCAAATCCTAATATGCACTTCCGCGATCCTATCATTTATAGAATCATCAATAAAGAGCATCATCGCACTGGTAATAAGTGGAAGGTTTACCCCATGTACGACTTTGCACATGGTCAGAGCGATTACTTTGAGGGCGTAACACATTCTATCTGTACGCTTGAGTTCGTACCTCATCGTCCCTTATATGATCACTTTATTGATGAATTAAAAGAGGATAAAGATTTAGATGACAATCGTCCACGTCAGTACGAGTTTAATCGCTTGAACCTAACGTATACGGTAATGTCGAAGCGCAAGTTGTTGGCATTGGTACAAGAGCATTTGGTAGATGGTTGGGATGATCCCCGAATGCCGACCATTTGTGGTTTGCGTCGTCGAGGTTATTCACCTGAAGCCGTGCGCAAGTTCATCGACATGATTGGTTATACCAAGTTTGATGCCCTTAATGACTATGCAATGCTTGAAGCTGCTGCTCGCGAAGACTTGAATGCTCGTGCACTGCGAGTTAGTGCAGTACTTGACCCAGTAAAGCTTGTCATCACCAATTATCCAGAAGGAAAGACCGAAGAAATGGAAGCTATCAACAATCCTGAGCGTGAAGAGGACGGAACACATAGCATTACATTTAGTCGTGAACTATGGTTGGAACGTTCTGACTTTATGGAAGACGCTCCCAAAAAGTTCTTCCGTATGGTTCCTGGCAAGGAAGTACGATTAAAAAATGCGTACATTGTCAAGTGCACAGGCTGTAAGAAAGCTGCAGACGGAACGATTGAAGAGATATATGCTGAATATGATCCTAATAGCAAAAGTGGTATGGAAGGTGCAAACCGTAAAGTGAAGGGTACTCTTCATTGGGTAAGTATCGGACACTGCGTGAAAGCTGAAGTAAGATTGTATGACAGACTCTTTAATGTTGAGAATCCTTCTGCTGATGAGCGCGATTTCCGCGAATTACTTAATCCAGATTCACTCACTGTTTTGACCAATTGTTATGTTGAGAAGTTTGCTGTTGAGAATCCTACTGGAAACCGCTACTTACAGTTCCAACGCACAGGATATTTTACAGCAGATAAGAACTCTACGCCTGAACATCCTATCTTCAATCGTACCGTAGGATTAAAGGATACTTGGGCTAAACAAAAATAAATATGTAAGGCTTGAAAGCACCTTTGTGCGAGAGCCAAAGATATATATAAAACGGCTACACTTGCATTAGAAGTTATAACTGATAGCATAGTGTAGCCTTTAATTTTTTCATTTCTTGAACAAATATCTGTTAAAGATAAAAATAAGAACAATATGGATCAATACTTAGAACAAGCCATTAAAGAATACGAAAGAAACATTTCACTGGGCAAAACGTTTTATATGGATGCATCGGTTCTGATGGACATAGAAGAGTACTACGAAAAACAAGGAAAACGATATGAAGCAGAACAATTAATGCGTTTCGCAGAAAAGTTACACCCAAATAGTGAAGAGGTATTAGTTGTTAAAGCATATAGAGCAAGAGCCTTGGGACATTGGAGTGAAGGCCTTAACATTATTCGTAATATACCCAACCAACAAAACAAAGATGTTCAACTATTTTATATCGAGTGGGACGTTGCAAGTGGCAGATTAGATAAAGCAGAGAAGAGAATAAAAGACTGCCTACCACCAACCATGTTAAATGACGACTATGATTGGTTCTTAGATATGGGTGAAATGCTATTAGACTATGGGTATCAACAACGCGCATTAAAATATCTACTAGCAATTCCTCAAAAATATTCCTTACGAACACATGTAGACGAATTGATAGCTGACGCATATTTCCAATTACAACTGTATACTAAAAGCATTAAGGCAGCCAATAGATTAGTTGATGCAAATCCATACGATACCAATGCATGGACTCAATTAGCAGATATTCAACAAAAGTGCCAAAAATATGCTGAATGTATTCAGAGTTGTGACTATGCGTTAGCAATCAATAGGAACAACCAACGTGCCATGAGTTTAAAAGTGTTTGCAACATTTGCAATAGGTGATAGTAAGCGGGGACTTGCTCTATGTTTGGATTACATGAAGGTTATTCCTGATGATTATAGCATAAGGATGTATGCAGGTGAACAACTTTATGCTGCAGGTCGAATAGACGAGGCAAAGACCCCTTTACAAGATGCGCTGCGATTATGTCCACTCGAGAATCCTGATCGAGTAAGGATAATCAACGACCTTGTATACCTCTATATAAGTTGCAATGACATAGATAATGCTGAAGAGACAATGCTATCGCTTGCGATGTTAGGCAACTCATTATCTTCCATTTACACTCAAATGGGAAATATTTGTAGTGAATTTAAGAACAGTACCCTTGCGATCAGTTGCTATTACAAAGCCATACATAGTCCCAAAATAGAGGATAATGAATTGCTGTTAATACTGCAATTATTAGTTAATGCACAATATTTTCGCGATGCGTTACCTTTGTGGCATGACATATACAATTTATTGCCACACATTCATATCACGCAACCTTCTATCTATGCTTACATGGCTATCGGTACATATATGCTAAATGAAAAAGAGGCTTTTAATAATTCATTTGAACTGGCTGCTAAATTTGCAGCAGATGCACTAAAAACTTTATTTAGCCTAAAATATCCCAATGCTTCAATTGATGAGATAAGAAACTTAGCGAATATGAAGATTGATAGTGAATTATCAGAAAAGGACTGAAAGTATTATTGGCGTACCCGACAAACCCTGTGGAGGGCTGTGCAGATACTAACCCAAAACTGTTGCTAAACGATACATGAAGAATGGCATGTCTATGACTCCTTTTACCTGTGCGCGAAAGCATTTGATCTTTGAGTTCAGCGATTCAACTGAAGCGTTTGTCTTACGTCCGTCAAAGTAGTTAAGAATTTCATCCTCATAGAATCTTATGGTATCGCGCACGGATTTGACTTCACGCAGAGTGCACGAAGCCATGTTCTCAAAGTCTATCTAGATATGAAATTCGCGAACGTTACTACCTATGGAAATAAGAAACTCACTCTTCACTACTTTCCAAGGAGAAGACAAACTGAGAGCTATTGAAAAAAGCATATTTGTATCCATGACTTCAAAGATAATAGTTTTGAGGAAATGAGCTAACCGCTACCTACACGAATCAATATAAACCCTTAATTATAAGGGCAATAAGGTTCTGAAACGCATCTCATGCAGAGTCATCTCTTCGACGCTAAAATTTTGTTCAGTCATCCATTTTTTAAAAGCATTTATAGCAAGTGTGTGCATCTGCGCTCTACCCGCATTAACACCGCTTTGAAACGGACGATAGGGAAGGTGCGTTTTATTAAAATTTCCGTCAGCCATTTTTTGGGGTTTTATATTTGATGGGCAAAAATACGTACAAACTAATACAAAATAAACTTTTTCATCAAAAAACTTTTGTGTTAACCACCTTTGCATTAACTTTGCTGAGCAAAGGTGAACGGGCCTTTCGTTTATCTTTGTACTTTAACCAATAGAACAATAAACTCTTTTTAAATTTATTATATCACTATGACTATTGAAACTTGCGACTTTAAGGGCAAGAAAGTGATTGTCCGCGTTGACTTCAATGTACCCCTTGACGAGAATGGTAAGATTACCGACGACACACGTATTCGTGGTGCCCTTCCTACTTTGAAAAAAGTATTGGCTGACGGTGGTTCACTCATTATTATGAGCCACATGGGTAAACCCAAAGGCAAGGTTAATCCCAAGTTATCACTTGGACAGATTGTTGACGCTGTAAGCGAGAAGTTAGGCGTAAAGGTTCAGTTCGCTCCTGACTGCGCAAAGGCACAAGACGCTGCTGCTGCATTACAACCAGGCGAGGTGCTCTTACTTGAGAACCTTCGTTTCTATCCAGAAGAAGAAGGAAAGCCTGTTGGTATTGACAAGGAAGACCCTGCATACGATGAGGCAAAGAAAACTATGAAGGAAAGCCAAAAGGCTTTTGCTAAGACTTTAGCTTCATACGCTGATATTTACATCAATGATGCTTTTGGTACTGCACACCGCAAGCACGCTTCAACTGCCGTTATCGCAGACTACTTCGATGCTGACCACAAGATGCTCGGCTACTTGATGGAGAAGGAAGTTCAAGCAGTAAAGAATGTACTTGACAACATCAAGCGTCCGTTTACAGCCATTATGGGTGGTTCAAAGGTATCAACAAAGATTGGTATCATCGAAAACCTTTTGGGTAAAGTTGACAACTTGATTCTTTGCGGTGGTATGACATATACTTTTGCCAAGGCACAAGGTGGACACATTGGTAAGTCAATCTGTGAAGACGACAAGCTTGACGTTGCACTTGACGTTATGAAGAAAGCCAAGGAGAATGGTGTAAACTTGGTTCTTGGTACAGACTGCATCGCAGGTGACGACTTCAAAAATGACTGCAATACACAGGTTTGCCCCGCTGGTGCTATCCCCGAAGGTTGGGAAGGCTTAGATGCAGGTCCTGAAACTCGCAAATCATTTGCAGCTGCTATTGAAGGCGCAAAGACTATTCTTTGGAACGGTCCTGCAGGTGTGTTTGAATTTGACAACTTTGCTGGTGGTTCAAAAGCAATTGCTGAAGCCATTGCTAAGGCTACAGCTAATGGTGCCTTCTCACTTATCGGTGGTGGCGACTCTGTAGCATGCATCAACAAGTTTGGTATGGCCGACAAGGTTTCTTATATTTCAACTGGTGGTGGCGCATTGCTCGAAGCAATTGAGGGTAAGACTCTTCCAGGTGTTGCTGCTATAGAAGGCTAAGCAATTCTATGTAATGCCTTGATATTACATTCGAATTAGTTTTTAAAACGGAAGTTTAGAGGTTTATAGGTAAACGCTAAAGGTTTAGCTTTAACGTTTCCGCTAAACTTCTAAACTTCTTTCTTTTATCAATGAACAAGCACTTACTCTTCATCGTCACTATATTAGCAATCATTTTTGCTAACTCATGCAGCAAGGAACAGCCTAATGAACCTTTAAAATTTGGAGTAGAACGCTACGACAGCGCTGCATTACATATAGCCTTAGTTCCCAACCACGATTGTTTACCCCTCTATTACGCCAAGCGCACTGGCATATACGATTCACTTGGGCTGAAAATACAGATAGCATCTTACCCTTCACAAATGGACTGTGACACAACACTCATGGGCATCGCTGACGGAGGATGGGCTGATTTAACGCGTATAGCACATTATGGAGGAAAAATGACTCAAACAAAAGTGTTATGGCGGGGAACGCAACAATGGCAATTATTCACATGTGGTACGTTACGTATTAATTCCTTGAAAGCCTTAGTTGGGCGCACCGTCGCGATAGCACGTTCAACAGACGAAGAACTTTGGCTTAGCACCCTACTCAAACAGGCTAAAATAAATAGTGATGATATATTTTTTCCACAAATTAACGACTTACGCCTCCGAGCTCTGATGCTAAAAGGCGACCAAGTCGATGCAGCACTACTCACGTGGCCTTATACTTCATTAGCCTTAGCCAATGGACACCGTTGTATTGCTCAACAATCTAAAAGTCTGTCCTGTGGTGCCTTTGTTATGAAAGTGCGTAAGTCCGAAGACGCCAACAAGAAAAAGCAATGGGATTTGCTCGAAAGAGGACGTAAAATAGCACTCGACTCAATACGAATAAAAGGAGCTAAGGCATATAGTATCATTCTGCAAAAAGACTATAAGATACCGCAAAACATTGCAGATACTATAAAATTCTAAAGACGTGTCATTTCAGTAGTAAACAAGATAGGCAAATATGAAACAGTTAACTTATCAATATTTGTATAAAGATATAGTAGAAGCGTTGCGACAGGAGCATTTGTTATCGGCCCTACAGTTATTACAAGGTATGGCTACAACATTAAAATCATGGAGTGTGAAAGAAGAAACTGACACATTACTTGAGTCATATCAAATACTATTAAGTTATATGGCAAAAGGTGTTGACGACCCTGAGCGCAACAAGATGTACGTTGGATTTAGACGTCGCACCTATGAATTAGCAGAAGTACTCAATAGAGTTGGCTTACTTATGAACGACACGACTATCTATGCTACAAGTTTTCGCACACTATGCCAACTCTATGGAAATGATTATACATTGTCTGATATTCTCTATAGCCAGTATCCCTTACGCGACAAGTTTGATGCAATCTGGCTTTCAGCGGCATGGACTGCAGATGATGAGTTAACGGTAGCAAATTATATGGCAAATAACGCGGTCAATGAAATTGACAAATGTTTACTCCTTAGTGCTACAACCATAGCCGCAATGCAGTTTTTTGACATCGCAAAGTATCGTATACTAATTGATGCCGCACTCTCAACGAACATTAAGCTACGTGTCCGCGCATTAGTCGGACTCATTTTTACACACATCATTCATTCTGAACGCATTGCACTCTATCCAGATGTAAACACACGCTTGGAATTAATGTGCGACCTTCCTCGATTTTCAAAAGAAATTGAGCACTTACAAATGCAACTCTTCTTAAGCCTTGAGACAAAGCGCATTGAACGCAATTTACAAGAAGAGATTATACCCCAAATGATGAAGCGCATAGAAAAGCTAAAAATTGATACCAATACAGGACTTGATGAATTAAATGAAAAATTAAGTGAAGAAGACTTTAATCCTGAATGGAGCGATAACGCGCAAGATAAAAAACTAAATGACTATATGCATGAGTTTGTTGAACTACAACAACGTGGAGCTGACATGTATATGGGTTCATTCAAAATAATGAAACAACGTTTCCCGTTTTTCAACACCATAAGCAATTGGTTTTGGCCCTTTACGCTAAATCACCCAGAAGTACCTGAAAGCGCGCGCGAAAGTCGTCTTACAAGACTTATGATTAATAACGTGGGACTTTGCGACTCTGACAAATATTCGTTGTGCATGATGTCAACGCACATACCTTCTCAACTTAAGAATGACAAGTTCCAAGAAAGTATGCTTGAACAATTGGAAGAAGTCCAAACTAATCACGAAACTGATGCAGAGACCTTATTTAAGAATGAACTCCGCTCATATGTACAAGGCTTTTATAGGTTTTGCAACCTCTTCTTACATCACGAACAATTTACGAACCCCTTCCAACACGACCTCTTTATCGTGAATTACGCACCTTTTGACAAGATGCTGCGTGATGATAGTTTCCTCTTGCGCATGATAAACTTCGTGTTTAAAGACCAATCATATGCCTTGGCAAACAAACTCTTTGAACAGCTCTCACCTAACAACTATGATGCAGAAGTGCTACAAAAGTGGGGCATCTGTAACGAACACGAAGGCAACATAAGAAAGGCTATTGAGTGTTACAAACAATCAGATCTATTGAAGGGACATTCTCAATGGACATTAAAGCGACTTGCCCATTGCTACTCTCAAATGGGAGAGTACACCAAGGCACTTACATACTACGACCAATTGGCGGAACAAAATAATGAAGATGTTTCCATTGCACTTAAACAAGCAGAATGCCACATCCACCTCAAACAGTATGAAGAAGCATTCAAGTACCTATTTAAGGCAGACTATTTAGCACCCAAAACACGGGTAACAGAACGAGCCATTGCATGGTGTTCGCTGTTAACGCAGAAGTATTCTCAAGCAGAAAAGTACTATACAAAAGTTTTAGAGGACAATCCTACTCCAACAGACTATTTCAATGCGGGTCACTCTGCATGGCTTTCGGGTAACATAGCTGAAGCCATCTCACGTTATCGTAAAGCAATCGCTGATAATCCTGACATAGCGTTCTTAAACAATGATAAGGATTTACTACACGCAGCTAATAAATCTGACGAGGACATTGCAATGATAACCGACGCGGTACTATCAAATTTATAAAAAAGACATTTCAATTCCATGAGACTTAGACATTTATTTGCGTTCGTTCTATCCGTAACTCTTATACAAACACACGGACAAAACAACACATCTGCAAAAGACTATTTTTATCGAACCTTAATGAAAGGTGAAGTTGGTCAAGCACAAAGTCAACGAATCTCAGTAAAGCAAATTGCGGCTAAACGTCATGAACTTTGGCAAGCCTGGCAAGCAACCAATCGACAGTACAATCAAATCAAACTGCCTCACCTCATGAGTTTAGCCACATGCAATCCCTCAAGTTGGCAATTACCAGATAGTTTAGAGCCCAATGCCACCCTCCCCTTTTACTACGGATATAAAGGCGAAAAACCCACAGCAGGCTTTCCCCTATTTATTTATCTTCACGGTTCTGGTCCCAAGCAACAAGAATGGCAAACAGGACTTGCTTTGGCTCAAAGTTTCAAAGACGCACCTTCTGCTTACTTTATTCCCCAAATACCCAATGAAGGCCAATGGTACAGGTGGTGGCAGAAGAGCAAACAATACGCTTGGCGAGCATTGCTGCGAAATGCTTTACTATCTGATAGTATCAACTCTAACCAATTATATGTATTCGGTATATCAGAAGGCGGTTATGGGTCACAACGCTTAGCTTCGTATTATGCTGATTATTGGGCTGCAGCAGGCCCTATGGCTGGAGGAGAACCACTTAAAAATGCTCCTACTGAAAATCTGGGCAATATTGGTTTCATACTGCGAACGGGGGCTAATGACACAGGTTTCTATCGCAATCTTCTGACTCGCTACACGTTACAATCACTTGATAGTTTGGAACAACTCAATCCCGCAGGCTATCGACATAAGGTAGAACTTGAAGCCAACCGTCAGCACTTCATAGACTATTCTCAAACAACTCCCTGGCTACGTCATTTTACCCGCAACCCCTACCCTACTCACTTCACGTGGGAGGACTTTGAAATGGACGGAGAGCACCGAACTGGTTTTTACAATCTGCGAGTAATAAAGCGACCTGACGCGAAACTTCGCACCCGATACGATGTCAACATCAACGACAACGAAGTAAACATTGTCGTCGAAAACGTTTGCTATAAAACCATTGAGCGTGACCCTATTTATGGTATAGAATTAAAATTTAAGAAAAGCTATACAAATGCCCAAAACGGTTCTTTCGTCCTTTACTTAGATGAGCATTTAGTAGACCTTACCAACAAAGTTACAGTAAAAGTCAACGGCAAGGTAGTTTATAATAAGCGTCCACAACTCGACTTGAAATACATGCAAGAATCACTTGCAACTTTTTACGACCAACAACGCATCTATCCCACAGCAATAAATATCAATTACTAATTACAAATTTCCACCTTCTAAAAAAGAGGGTGGAAAATTGTTTATAAAGATAATACTCGTGAAGGAGGTTCCTTCGTGGGGATTATCTATTATTTATTTTTGAGTGCAAGTTCTCGCGTTTTATAGTTTGGCAGATAGTGTGCCATGAGTGCATGAAAGCGGACATTGTGCGAAGGTTCTTTAAGGTGGCAAAGTTCGTGTACAACAACGCTTTCAATTGCTTCTTTGGGATAGAAAATAAGGCGAATGTTAAACGTTGCGATGCGTGCGGTGGGCATCATTGTCCCCCATTTTGATTTCCATAATTTATATTGTATAGCTCTTAATGGCTTTTCGTTCATTAAGGGTATCCATTTATCAACGTAATGAGTGATAAGTGCTTTGATTTCTTTATAATACCACTTGTTTACAGCGTTGCGTATTTCGTCTGCATTGTAATCATTCGGAGTTTCTATAACTAAATTTTCACCCTCAATTCTTACGCTTATTTCTTTTACTTGTTTATGTTCTTCAACGTGAAGAACATATTTTTTTCCTAAATAGTAAAAGACCTCGCCCTGCTCCATAGCGTGCTGTGTCTTTTGATTTTCTTTTTGAATTCGAGCCTTACTACGTCCAAGCGCACCAATTAGCCACTCTTTGTTTTTATGTAGGAAGTCCATGACTTCTTCTTTCGGGCAAGATATTGGAACCGAGAGTTTTGCTTGCCCGTTGCGGCTAATGTAAAGTCGGATAGTTTTCACGCGCTTTACATTCACGTCAATTATAATGCCTTCAAAGTTTGATAGCATTGCGCCTATTGTTTGAAAATTAGTAATATCAAGTCTCTTCTTTCAAAAGAGATTGGGAAAGTTCAATGAGTTTTTTGCGAAGTTTCGCAAATTATCGTTAGACTTATCGAAGCTAAGCTATTTCAACCATTTCACGCTTATCTGCAGATAGTTACAGGAGAACCTTCAGTACGTCAGCAGGATTCGTTCCTTTAACTACTACTATGATTACACCCTTGCGACCCTG
>ULYN01003497.1_pt1 | contig 23365 bp, 18 predicted proteins | sample 1962311 | NCBI WGS metagenome assembly ULYN01 (sample SAMEA4835867, study PRJEB28245) | human gut metagenome | biome: gut microbiome; material: fecal sample | place: Denmark | collected 2008 | reverse complement strand
AACTACAATTTTATGATTAGCAATATATCTTTTAATATTAGAACTAATAGTAGATATTGGAATATCTCCACTAATAACTGCCCAATATGGAATATTACCATTACCTTGATTGTTCCAATTAAAAGTAATTATAGTACAATGAGAACCATCATTAACAATATTATTTATATACTTATCTTTATTTGACAATTTATATCCTCTACTAGCATCACCATATTTATCAACAAAATGAATAAAAAAGTTATATACTTCTCCAGGAATAAGAGTATCATTTTTCTTACGTTCATTAAAATCATAACTAGGCTCAATAATAGAATGAGTAATTCTCATTTTACAATTATCAATATCAAATATAGTATCTCCAAATAATACTTGTCCACTAGTAAATACAGTATCTTCTGTAAATCCAGTTCCATTATAAACATAACAAGCTATTTTAACTGTACTAGGTAAAGTATAAACAGATTGATTATTTTCATATTTATAACTTGTAGGAATAATAAAACAATGACAAGCAAGATATTCTTTAAGATTATGACTACCTCTACTACCTACTTTTATTTTAGCATTATAATTAATCTTTAAATATTCATGTGCTGCAATACCTTGTATAACTGTATCATTAAATAAAGTTCTAAAAGTACGAAAAGGATATTGATTATTATTGAATACTTTATTAATATCTTTAATTTGCCAATCAGCAGTACCAGTAATTTGAAGACTAGCCATTTTAAAATAAGGACCTTTTTCACTAACTGCATTAACAGTGGTATAATCATTATAATAAGCATTAACAGCTTTATTACGAAGTTTAATAGTAATATCTTTAACAGCCTCTTCTAATGTTTTACCATTATTTAAAGTTCTATCATCGTTATCAGTTTTTTCATTATAATTAGCAATATATATTCTATTCTTATAATTAATGATATTACCAACATTATAATAATTATAATAGTCAGTAGTTAAATCAGCAACATTATATTCAACAAGAACATCTCTACTAAATTTAAAAATATTATTATTTAAATCATCTGTTCTAAACGCTTGAGTACTATCTTTTTTACATACAATAAAACCAAGTTGATAAAGACCAGAACGACCTCCACTAATATTTATTTCAAAAGTTTGATTACATATATCTTTAGAATCACTAAATGAATCGGTATTGCCATAACAATAACCGTTTGGTTCATCTTTCGGTTCATAAACATTAGTTTTTCTAAAACAAACTTTATTAATAACTTGTGGAATTATAACATCATTAAAAATAGGAAATCCAATACTATACCATTTAGTATAATTAGTTTTATCTATCTTATATCTAATAAATATAAAATAAAATCCTTTATAAGCTCCACCACTAACATAATTTAAACCACTAATAGTAGGTAAAGTTATTTGTGGAATAACAGACATTTCAGAATCAGGACGGTTAGAATCTAAATCAATATTAATAGTTTTAAGAGGAACATCAATAGAAGCATCACTTTCAGCAATAGCTATTATAAGATGATTTTTAACATTATAAGTATATGTTCCTTTAATCTTTCCACCATTATATTTCCAATTACTATTTACTCTATAACAATTATCAGCTTGTTCATTATATCTATAAATATAAGACTCATTAGAATCAGTATTAACAATAAATAAAATAAGTTCAGTACTAGTAGGAATAACACCAACTATTTTAAAATTATTAATACCATCTTCATGAATAGAATTGGCAATTGCTTTACAATCTTCAAGTCCTTCTTCATTAACAATCATCCTATCATCATTACTTACTTTAACATTCTTAGCAGCAACTAATGAATAAGGTACACAATCACCTGGATGTTTATTAAGACTAAGTTTCTTTTGTATATTCATAATTATTTAGGAAAAGTAAAGTTATAAAAGAACTCATTCCAACCACTATCATCATCGCTTTGTTCATCTAATAAAACACTAGTCTTAATATCTTTTTTCATACTTTCCCATAGATAGAAAGGATTAGTTCCATATTGACTAGCAGAAAGATTAAACACAGGATGTTTATATCCTCTCATAAGCATACGAGCCATACAATAATAAGTAAGACCTTGAATTAATTTACCATTAGCAGGTATAACAGGAATCTCACAATGATAATTATCACTATATTGAGTTTCAACATCTTTATAAACAACTGTTATACAAGTATCATTAAAATTAAGTTCAATAGTATTACCTCCAATAAGAATATAATTATGATTTGACTTATCATATCCTCCACGGGGGGTCTGACAATGAGAATGAACTTCATGCTGACATCTTGGGCATTCAGTATTATTATGAACTGTATAAACAACAGGATTACATCCTACTTTACCAGTATCAATAACTTCTCTAGTTCTAGAACCATTAGGACAACAATCATCGGGCATACCAAGATAGTCTTTATTAGTAGCACGCTCCGGACTTTCGTCCTCCGCTTGACCCCCCGTAGAGGATGGAGCAGATTCAGTATCACCACATCTATATTTACTAGTATCAGCTCTAGGTACTTCACAACCATTACTATCATATACTTTAAGACCGTCATCAATAAGACAACATTTACTTTTAGCTATCTTATTAATGACGGTTAGTTTCATTTTCTTATCAACTTTACGAAGAACTTTAAGTTCATTCATAGCATCAACACACCAAGCAGGAACTCTAGGAATCCAATCACTTCCATCAGGATTGAAATCATTATCAAGTTTACCAATTATATGTTCTATCGTAATCGTTTTATTATTTGCCATAATATTAGTTTTTATATCTAGTTTTATTACCATTATTATGTGCTCCACGTTCATACTTTTGTTGATTAACATTTCTAATATATTTAAATGGAGCATTAGGTTCTCGTTCAAGATAAACAAGAAGTTTACTTCTTAATCCTAATTTAAGATTAAAAATATCATCAACAGTTTTACATTCAGAATTAAGTTGTTTTGCATCTTTACCTCTAAGTTCTCTATTAATATAATTAGCATACTTAAATTTAATAGCACTATAACTATGAGTTCCATTATTAATAAGTTGTATTTCATAAAACTCTTTATTAGTTTTATAAACTACATAAGGAATACCATCATATTTAAGTCCACGAATTTTATATATTTCAGCTTCTTCTTTATCATAAGGTTTAAGACCAGCATCAATAATTTCTTGTTTCTTAAGTCTAGTAGCGTTCCAATCAACATAAGTATCTCTAGGTTTATCTCTATATCTCCAGAAATTAATAACTAAATCACCAATTTCATATTTAAAATGATAAGCGTAGCCTTCAAGAACACATTTATGAACACCATAACTATAATATCTATGAATATACTTCTTATAATCAGAAAGACTTAATTCAGAACGTCTTGTAGCAAGTTTAAGAGCAACAATATAATCATTTGCTTTTTTAGCTAAATTACAATAACGCAAAAGTTGGAGAAGAACAATACGTTTTTCTCCAACTGTATAACTAAGTTGATTATTAATTAATTGCTCTAACTTATTAATTAATTCAACATTATCATTAAGAAATTGAAACCCATATTCATTAAGATTAATTTTTAAATCATCTTTAATAACTTGATTTTTACTTTTAATATAAGCACGGCAATCAGCTTTCATCTTATTTATAACTTCAAGTTCTTTATTATATTTTGCCATATCGTCATTAGAAGTTTCAATAAACTTTTTATAATAATGACTAATATCTATATCTTTAATCATAATTTATCTAGTTACAAAATTATCAATAGGAGTTTCATTTGTTTGACGAGGAACTTCAACAAGATTACGTTTAAATACAATCTCTTTAAGAGCTCCAATCATATCTTCAGGAATAAGAAATTCATCATCATCGTATTTAGCTTCATCATCAATAGGGTCATAATTTACATCTTTAGCTTTTTCAACAGTTTCGGTAGGAACAAGATAAGGAATTTCAAAAGGAGATTCAATAATAATAGAACCTATATTTTGAAACCAATCTTTATTATTACTAAAGAAATAAATATAACCATTAATATAATCATAAACAGGAAGATTACACATACCTGCAAGATAATGATAAAACTTAGCACTAGCTTCTTTTGCAAATGGTATTTCTATCCCAGTATGTCCGGTAGTTCTAATTGATTGGAAAGGTAAGTTATTAATAAGTCTAACTGGCTTTGGAACTTCTTGTTTAGTACGTTTAATTGCAGGAAGCCCAAGAGTTTGACTATTATATAGGTCACCATCAGGAACATTAATAATAGAAACACGAATACGTTGTTGCAAACCTTTATCAACATATTTATGATTTTCATAACTTTTACGAATTAGTTCATTACGACCATGAAGAATAGCATATCGAAGATTACGTCTAAGAGGAATACTATTAGGATTGCCAACAGCATGAGCAAATTCACTAACTAATTGATTAAGACTAGCCATGTTAAGATTGACTTGCGTTTTCTAATTGATGAACTCTTTGTTCAAGTTCATTAATCTTATTAGAATATGTTTCAACTTTAGTTTTAAGTTCATTAACTGTTTCAGCTAATTCGTTATGTTTTTGTTTTATAACTTTAACATCTTGTTCAAGTTCAGTATTATTAGTATAATCAACAATAGAATTTAATAATTCAATTAATAAATTTCTATCTTTATTAGATATATCACTATTTAAACAGCATATAGTTCTAATAATATCATCTTTAAGTTTATCTTTAGTCATAATATATTATGTTTTAAGTTTATTATATTTAATATTATAATAAACTGTTGCAGGAGTAGTATCGAGAAATGCAAAAACAGAAACAAATTAATTAACCAACTACTCCTAGCAACAGTTCCACGTGGACTTATTTAATCAAGTTTAACTGTGGTAAAGAAGCCGGCAAGAGCACTAGAAGCGGACCGAATCAAAGCAGAAGTAAAGTAACCAGAGCCAGCCCGAGAACCGTCAGTAGCGCAACCGCCAAGCAGAAGCACACGAACAGCTTTATCTGTATCTTGTCCATTATTACCTCTTATCTCATTATAGTCAGCTTTTTTATTAGTTCCAACTTTATTAGGAACAAAATAAGGACCAAATCTAAAATCAAATTCAGTAATAAAATTATTACTATTAGCTTGGTCACCTATAAAATAACATTTATCTTGAATATTATCTATTGTAATATCGGCATGATTAACTCCTTTTTTAAGAAGATAAACACTATTATAATTTGTATCTTTATTAATAATAGCTACATCTCTAACAAATGTCCATATATCACCAAAGAAATTTAGAATACCACGATAAACAGCAGGATAAGTAGCAAAATTACTTCCATCTGCATTATAATTTCCTAATGTATAAAAGTCACCATTAGTACTACCATTACCAATATTATGTTCAGCAGTCCAATAAGTTTGTACAATAGGATTATTACCATTAAAAGCTGTCCATCTATCCCAAGCTAAATTTGTAACACCAGCACCAAGACCACCTTGTTTAAATCCATCACTAGTTAAATTAGTATTTAATGCAGCTTGATTATAAAAATTAGCATACTCAATATAACAAAGAGCTTGTAAAGCACAATATTCAAGATAATCAATCATTGTAATCCAATCTCCACGATTAGTACAAAATTCATTGGCTTTATCATAAGTAATACCAGTTCTAGGTCTACCTTGCAATTTAGTAGCAACAATAGAAGAACTTTTATTTCCTCCTAAATATCTAGTATCATCATGTTTAATACAAGCACTAAACACTTCTTCTTTACCATCTTCTCTAGTTCTAGTCATAGTTTTAGTATGACTTATAATAAAAGGATGAACTCTAGTAAATGTTCCATCAATATTAAAATCGCTTATCCAAAGTTGATATTTAGTACCAGTATCTTTAACACACATATAAAATTCTGGAACTCTTACCCCAACATCGCCATCACTTCCATCAAGAGGAGGAACAAGACCATTTTTCAAGAGGTTTAGCCCAACCCGTAGGATTAAGGAAATAACTGATTTTCTTTTCATTATAGACACAACCTTTAAGTCTATTTTGAATAGGAAGTTCTCTATGAAATTTAGCATTACCAATTCTGATTATATCATTGTCATCTTTAGTCCATTCAATACCATACGCAGCATTTTCAAAAGTAGGAATAAATGCAGCAGAACCCCAAGCTGGATTACCTTGTTCATTAATAATTAAACTATCTCCTTTAGATACTCCATCTAAATTAGGTAAATGTTTAAGTCCTTCTGCAAGTTCATTTAGTATATGCTTGTTAAATCTTAACAAGCCATTATACATCTCTACTAAATTAAAATTCATGTTAAGCTTGTTCTAGAGCATCAACTCGACCGTTAAGAGAATTAATATTACTAGTATTTCGATTAACTTGAGTTACAAGTCCTTGAAGAGCAGTAATTATAGCATCGTTTTTAGTATCATTACTAGCTTTCATAGCATTAATCGCAGCAACTATATCTGTATTTGCTTTATTAATAGTAGAATTAACAGTATCAAGTTTATTACCAATAGTAGTTTTCATACTATCAACAGCAGCTTTAATACTATCTAATTTAGCATCAACTTTATCAAAACGACTATTAAGAAGAGTTTGAGTTTCATCTGATTCACTTTTATGTTGATTTTCAAACTCATCAAATTCAGCTTTAACCATTTCATGTAATTCAGTAATCTTTTGACTAATCTCATCAAGATTAACTATAACATTATTTTCTCCAAGTTCATCATGTTCTTTATTACCAGAAATACTAAGTTTAAGATTATTAATAAGTTTATTAATAGCATCTAACTTATAATTAACTCTTTTATCATCTTCCATATCTTTAGAATTTAGTTTGTTACAAATATAAATTATATTATTAATAACAAGTAGTTTAACAATATTATTAACATTTTTTAATTAAGCAGTTTTAGAACTATTAATACCTAGATATTTAGTCCAAGTATAATGTTTACGTTCACTAATATAATTAAGATTATCATCATTAATATGAGCTTCTTCTTCAAAACTTATATCTTTATACGCATCATGTTGTTTAATATGAAATAGTCTTATAATAAGATATTCAACACCATACCATATATAGAAAAAGATATATAACATCTCTTTCATTTGTTCTGTATGAATAGCTTCATGATTAAGTTCTTTATTACTTAATTCACCTTTAGTAAATATAATACCAAAAAGATTAATAGCTTTATAACCATTAAAAGGAAAATGTTTAGTCTTAATAACTCTCATAACTTTACTATTTTGAAATTTAATATTGTAAATATTTATGTACGTTCATAGAGCCACTTTTTAGGCTCATAACAAGACTTTCATTAAATCATGTACAGTTAATCAGCTAGGCTTAAAACTAGCCAAATTCGGCAAGCTATACTCCCCGTAGAGGATGGAGCAGGCTTGAATTAGTCAGTCAAGCCTAGCTAATCAATCTCATACAATCTTAACCAATAGTATTATCAATATCTTTATAACCAATTCCAAGTTTCTTTAGAATAGGACTAACAACCCAACTCCAAAACACAGGAGCAAGAACAGCACTATTAACAAGCATAATAGCATTATCATATCCAGCAGCAATATAAATACCAGCCATAGTAGCAATACTTATTACTAATACACATCGTTTTTGCCAAGTAGGAACTTTATTATCGCCATTAAAGTAATCAATAACTTTAATAATAATATAAGTTAGAACATTAACAATAAACATAAATCCAAAGTCAAAATTACTAAGGATACCATCTACAATTACATCAATAAATTTGTCCATACTAAAATTTAGATAAATAAAAAAGGGAACTATCCGAAGATAATTCCCTTTTACAGTTTTACAATAATGATTAGTTATTCATGTGGAAATATTCCCATACTTTATCACCATCAAAATCTACATCTTTAAACCAAAATGTAATAGCACTTTCAAACACTTTATTATCTATATTACCACCAAACCATTCTTCAAATAGTTTAGCATAATCATGATATTGAGCATTAATTGCAACATAAACATCGCAAGGTTCAACATCATTAGGTAATACTTCTTTATAGCGTTCACAAATCTCATGAGCTTTATTCATATCATATTTTTCACCAATATATTTCTTATTGTCTTTAACATGATACATTTGTTCTACAACTTCTTTAGCTTCATACTCATCAAAATGATAGCCATCGTCATTATATCCACCGCTCATAAGCATAGTTAAAATCTTTTCTTCTCGGTCATTTTTATTAGTAGAGCGACCATAAGTATCGTAAGTATCATAACCAATACGATTTCTCATGCCACCTCTACCACCACGACCACCTCGTCCTCCACGTGCATCAAGAAATTCACGAAATTCATCAAGAATATTTTGATTACCGCCACGACGATTACCAACATGGTAAGGTTGAATGTAAGGCATTTCTCTCATAATATTACTTTGTTTTTAAACTGATTAATGATTCTTTTAAAACTTCTAAATCAGTTTGATTAAGAGCAACAATTTTATTCACATAAGGAACTTCAAGAGATATAATACCTTTAGAAATATTACCGCCACCAATAAAAGGTATATCAAAATTAAAATTATCAATATTATTAATAATTTCCATTTCTTCATCAAATATACCTTCAATATCAATCATACCATCTTTATCTGCAATAGGCTTCAAGAACTTATCAAAACTATTAATATTATTAGTAATTGCTCTTTTAGCTAAAGGAATTAAAAGTCTTATAGCTGGAGAACTTTCACCCATAGATACTAATTGTTTAATAATATAATCTTTAATAACCTCTTTAACATTACCAATTTCAACCATAATATTACTTCTTTAAAAATTCTTCATAAGTTAAATTAGGATTAGTTTTACTAGCTTCTTTAAAAGCTTTAAATAATTCCATTTCTTTGTTAGTAACTTCAACAATTTTACTTTTAAGTAACTTAACAAGTTTAAGTTATTCTTCAAGTAAATGCTTGCCATCAGCACTAGCTTCGATTTTTCCTCTAACTAAATTAAGAACTTCTGCTTGAACCATACTTTGTAAAGCATTATAATTATTTACATAGTCTTGATTACTAAGAAGCATATTTTGTTGTTCTTGTGTAAGTGGTGCAATTTCAGCATCAATAGCATCCCAAATTCCTTGAGTTGGAACTTGCTGATTTTGAGTTGTACCATTATTTGCATTAGGAATAGCATTACGACGATAAGCTTCATTAATTGCTTGTTTTTGACTTTGAAGAAAAGCAATTTGTTCATCAATGCTATTAGTCATTTTTTCACTAGGGTATAGTAAAGGGTCACTATTACCTAGTATGAATTGAGTAACAGGTATCATATCTCTTTCAATTTTATGTTCTTAATCAAACTTAGTAATATTACTGAGCAGGAGTTCCGCTAGCAGGTTGAGTAAAACCACACGGTAAACATCCATAAGCATTACGTCCAACTAGACCAGTAACAGTAGGTTCATTTGGAAGAGTAACTACACCATAGATAACATTACAAGTCTTTCTATCAGTATAGTTGATACCAGCCGTAAACATCTTTTCCATTTCGCATTGGATAAGTTTATCTTGATAAGGACGAATAGCTTTAGTAACAGCCAATTCAGCTTTCAAATCAGATAACTCTTTACGGATATCATCATCAGCATCACGAGTATATTTGTAAAGATTAAAATGGTCAGTGTTATTTTTCTCAATAAGAGCATCAGTACGATTACGCCCATCAATGTAAACACCAAACAATTCACTATTCAATCGTTCTCTATCTTCAAAACGTTGATTCTGTTGAGTCAAAGCCCATTGATAAAGACCACCTTGAAGAGCTAAAGTATCTTCACAAGATTTTTCCCATGCTTGAAAAGCAGTAGGAGCACCGCTTCCACTACCAGCAGTAGCACCAAGTACGTTAATATTAGTAGAGCCATCACCTAACATTCCACCACCAGCACCACTTAAAATACTAGCACCAGCAGAACGACGATTACCAAACAAAGCCCAAGCACCAAGTGCAGTACCGATAATACCAAGAGTTAAACCTGCATTAGCCTTACCGTTTACATCACGACGATTACCACCGTCATAATTCATTCCAGCACCATTATAGCCCTCTGGAACAACTTTCACTTTTTCAATTACTTACATAATAAATTAAGGTTTAAGTTAAAAAAATAGATTAATACTTGTAGTTTGAACTACATAATCTATAACACTTAAACCGTTATCTTTGTTTAGTAATTAACATTAATTTAACTTTCAATAGGACTATATATTGTCAATTCACCAATTTTGTTAAGTTTAGTATATTTTATTTCACCTATTGAAGTCTTATCATCATCAGCTTTGCCACCTTGTGTACCAACATAACATTGAATAGTTTGTTGTCCTCTAAATTCAGAATTACCTGCAACAAAACCAAATCTAAATTTATAGTTATCAGTATAATTATCATTATAAACAGTGTTATCTTCATTTAACAAAACTGTATGATATTCATAACTATAATTATCATCACTAGTTATATTAAGAGTTGGTTTATCAAGAGTTAAAGGAGTACCAGTTGTATTAACTTGATTATTCCAAACTTTATATTTATCATTAGGTTGATTTTCATACCAACAATAACCATCACGATGAATATAACCACCACCATGACGAATTATTTTAATATTATCTAAACCAATAGTTTTATCATTAACAGGATTAATTCTAAAATATTTTACTTCATTATTAGATTTAGCAACTCTTTTAATAACTTCACCATACCAACATTCTTTATAACCACCATGCCCATCAGGCATATTAATAGTTCCATCAGCCAAAGGAAAAATAAACATTCCTCTATTATCAACATCAATTTCATTATTTCTTAATTGCCAAGCATGAACAATAACTCCACCTTTATAAGCAGTACATTCAACAGTAACATGACCTCTACTTAAACTTCCAAACCAATTAGCACAAAGATTCATTTTCATTATATCAGGCATTTTATCTTCAAGGTCAATCATAGATTCAATATTAAACATAACACATTCAGCACCTGAGTCAGTATTATCGCCACCCCAATATAGATAAGGAATTTGACTTAAATTCCAAGACCAACCAACAGCTACATAGTTTAAACTATTAATAGGCGAATTAACATAATATGATTTAGTATCCAAATCTCGACCATCATCACTACCCCAAATATATCTAAGTTGGACACTAGTAAAATCACTAAAATGAATAACAGAAGTAGGCCAAATATGATTAGCACCATCATAAACATGAGCAATATTAGTTTGACCTACTGTTCGTTTCTTAAGAGGTTTAGCAATTCCTCCTTGACGTCCAAGAGTTAAACTCATTATTCATCAATAATATTATAAGTCATTCCAGCAACCGGGGTAATAGTTGCATATTGGGTAGCAGTTCCTGTCCAAATTGGAAGACTAAGTTTATTACTATTTGCACTAGGCATAGTCATGTTAACTCCACATCCATCATTAATAGCTTTTTGAATCTTATCAAGATTAACACTATTAGTAATAGTTCGATTTATTTCTTCTTTAAAGTTATTAAATGTATCATTAGTAACATATCTATTAAGTAAATTATTAACTTCTTCTTTATTATAAGTTTCAGATTTAGTATAATAATTTTTAAACATATTATTAATCTCTTCTTTAGTATAACTTTCCATAGAAGAAGTATCACCCATTACTCTCCATTCAGTACCATTCCAATAACAAATCTTTCCATTACGATATTCAATCTGACCTTTAGCCCAATTACTACAAGTTACATTAGGAAGATATTCAGACTCTTCACCAACCATACCTGTAAGTTTACATTTATTTAAATTAATAGTACCATTCTCAATAATACCACCTTCAAATACAAGTTCACAACCAACAGGCATTGTAATAGTTTTACCACTTAAATCAAAAGCATAACGAATAATATAACGAGTATTTTCTTCGTTAACCATATCTTGAGTAAGAACAGCTTTATAATTAAGATAAATATTATTCTTAACTTGAACTAGATTTTCTTTATTAAAATAATATTTAATATTATCTACTGAATTAACATATATAATACCAAGTCTTGGACGTTCATCAGAAAGACAAGTATTATAAATATTATAATTTTCACTATTTCCATAAACAGGAGTGTTGACCCCCCGTAGAGGATGAACTCTATCAGTAGGTTCTACAATAGTCCATCTAGTATAATAATTATAAAAACCAACTCCATCATGAATAGTCTTAACTCTAAGAACAAATAATTTATGATATGTATCATAATAAATACCAGCAGTATTACCTAAATCTGTTTTAATAACTTCATACTTATCAGTATTAAGAATTATTTGACCATATTGTTCACAATAAGTATCATCAAGAAAACCATCAAATAAAAGATGTTCTGCATTACTTGCATCATCCTCCACGGGGAGTAAGACCTTGCGAACTATTTTATATCCTTTACCACTTTTATATTCAGGCTCATAAGGTCTATCTTTAAGACTAAGACGATTAACATTACAACAACCAGGACTTAATCTTATAGTAATATCTTCTTCATCGGGATAATTAATAATATTAACTTTACCATCTCCTACAATCATTTGTTTAAGAGCTTCATTAAGCATATCCCAATCAATAGTTCCATCAGCAATAGGAATTTTAGCTCCACTTTCTTCAAGATATTTTTCACTAAGAATTTTTGTCCAATTATCATCAGAAACCCAACTAGTTTCAACACCAGCTTGAAGATTACTACCTGTATAACTTTCAGTTACAGAAAGATTATGTTCAGCATCATAATAACTAATAGTAAGACTATTACGTCTAAAAATAGCAGGAACAGCTTTACGAGTATTAACTCTAGTTCCTTGATATGGAATCCATAAATGATTAAACCTAGAAAGAACAACAGTTAAATCATTATTTGTATCTTTGTCAAGAATATTTTGAAGATAAGTAATAGGAAATACTTTATCATAACTATTCTGACCTAACTTTTCATATAGTTGTTTATTGTTCATAATTATGTGATTAATTTAAATAACTTTAATGAGTAAATAAACAATATAAGTATTAGTAATATTGTTATATTAAATAGTATTCTTATCATGGTTCAATTAAAACTCTTACATTAAACACTGTACTATTAGAAGTCATAGTAAATTGACATAATATAGTAAATGAAGAAGTAGTTGTATTAGCAGTAACAGTAATAATATTATTACTATTAGATACAGAAACATTATTTGAAGGTGTACTAACACTACTTAAAGTACAAGTATATTTACTGCCACCACCATCTTTATTTTCAAACCAAAATTGCAATTTACCAGCGTTCATTATAGAAATATTAGTAGGAATATATACATAAACACCAATAGGAGTTTTCTTAATATCATTATAACTTGCTTCTCCTTTATATATTGAATCTACATTTTCACTACCTAAATAAATAGGTAATGCAATATTTTGACTAGTAAAATAATCATTTTTAATAACAAGTCTACCACGCATGGGATTTGCTCTTTGTGTTCCTTTTGTAATAATATTATGATTGAACCAATTCCATTCAATTTTATATTCTCTTGCAGTATCAGAATTATTTGCAGAAAGTTTAAATGTTATTATAATCATGCTAGCATAATTAAAGGCATTTGCAACAGATACATCACAATTAACTTTATTTGTTACATTTACATCATCCGGATTATAATATACAGTTTCAGTTCCGCCTGAACCAGCAACACCATTCCAAGTCCAAAGTTGAGTTGTATATAACCTATAATAAACACTTATAGATATAGTATTAGCATCCGCAACTGTATCAATTTCATTAGTATAAGGATAACCTGTAAAATCTAATCCACTTCCATCAGGATTAGTACCATAATATTTAGTATGATATACTTTAGCACCATAAGACTTAGCACCAGCAGATTGTGTAATATTAATAGATTTACTAACTCCATTATAAGTTGCAGTAACAGTTGTACTTCTACTTGTTGTAGTAGTTCTATTACCATAAGTAAGTTTACTACCGCTAGTAGTACCGCTTAATGTGCCATCTCCAGATTTACTTAATGTAGGACTACCATTTTCAGTTTCAGAAAAATTCTGTCCAACTCCATTCCAAGTATATTGTCTACTACGAACAGCACTACAAGTAATAGTAGAACTACCTCCAGCAGCAGCAATATTAGTAGGACTAGCAGAAATACTTACTGACCATGCTCCCCAACTACCATAAACTTTACTACCTGCTCTTTGTTCAATATCGCAAAAATTAATAGCACCATTATAATTTGCAGTAACTCTAGTTCTTCTAACACTTGTACTAGTATTATTACTATAACTTAAAGTACTACCACTTAAAGTTCCACCACCACTTCCTGCACTAAGACTTGGAGTAGCATTTTCTGTTTCAGTTCCACCTGAACCTGCAACGCCATTCCAAGTCCAAGTACGAGAACGAGAAGCACCATAATAAATAGTAACAGAACCGCCTGATGCCGCAACAGTATAACTACTAGCATTACAATATACAGACCAACTAGACCAACTACCATATGATTTACTACCAGCAGATTGACTAATAGTAATATCTTTAGTTGCACTATCAATAGTTGCTCTAAATACAGAACTACGAGAACTAGTAGAAGTGTTATTTCCATAACTAACAGTAGAACCACTTAAAGAAGCAACACCATTAACTTTACTTAATGTTGGAGAACCACTAGCATTTTCAGTATAAGTTGTTCCTGTACCATTCCATTGCCAAGTACGACTTCTAGTAGCAGAAGTAGATAATGTAGCATTTCCACCAGCAGCAGCGATAGTTGTTACATTAGCACTTAAACTAATAGACCATGCTCCCCAACTACTATAAGTTTTAGAACCAGCATTTTGAGTTACAGTAGTATCTTTAGTTACAGTATCCATTGTAGCTCTAATAACTGTACTTCTAGCACTTGTAGAAGTATTATTATCATAAGTTACTTTATTACTAGCAAAAGAACCAGCACCACTAACTTTACTAAGAATAGGAGTTCCAGTTCCTGTTTCAGTTCCACCACTTCCATTAACTCCGTTCCATGTCCAAGTTCTTGTCCTACTTGCAGAAGTAGTTATATTTGAACTACCACCACTAGCAGCAACATTTCCACTATTAGAAATATTAACTGTCCATGCAGACCAACCACTATATTGTTTAGCCCCAGCAGATTGATTAATAGTAATATCTTTAGTAATTGAATCAATAGTAGCACGAATAACAGTTGATTTACCACTTGTACTAGTATTATTTCCATAAGTAACTTTAGGACTAGTCCAATTACCTGTACCACTAACTTTACTTAATGCAGGACTTCCATTTCCAGTTTCTGTACCACCAGAACCGGCAACACCATTCCATGTATAACTTCTAGTTCTACTAGCACTAGTTGACACAGTAGCTGTTCCACCTGTTGCACCAATACTAGTTTTATCAGCACTAATATTAACAGTCCAACTAGACCAATTACCATAAACTTTAGCACCAGCAGATTGTGTTATAGTAATAGATTTAGAAACACTATTGCTAGTAGCAGTAATAGTTATACTACGACTATTTGTTGTAGTATTGTTACTAGCAGTAACAGTTTTACCACTTAAAGTAAATCCACCAGCACTACCACTAAGTGTGGGTGTAGCAGTTTCTGTATCAGTATGTGTAGTACCAACTCCATTCCAAGTCCAAGTACGAGAACGACTAGCATTAGTAGTTATCGTAGATGAACCACCACTTGCAGCTATCGTTTGCGTGCTTGCCGAGATAGAAACAGCCCAAGCAGACCACGCTGAATACACTTTTGCGCCTGCCTGCTGCGTTATCGTAACCGTTTTGGACAATCCTACATAACTAGCTGTAAGTGTCGCTGAACGGGCTGAAACGCTTTCGTTTGATATAAATTTTATTTGATTTCCACTAAGACTAGCACTACCACTAATACTAAGAGTAGGAGTAGCAGTTTCACTATAAACAGTACCAGTATTATTCCATTTATAAGTTCTACGAGCAACATTAGCTGTAATAGTTCTAGTACCACCTTTAGCTTCAACACTAGTTCCATCAGTTTGTAAATCTAATACCCAATTAGTATAAACTTTAGCTCCAGCAGCTTGATTTAAAGCAGCACTAACTTCTTTAGTTTGTTTATTTTCTAAAGTAAATATAACAGTTAAAGTTCCACTTTTAGTATTAGTAGATTCATTATTAGCAATAGTTAGTACATTATTACTTATAGAACCTAAAGTAGTAGAACTAGTAAAACTAGCAGTAAGATTAACAACAGTTTCAATCCAAGTTCCAGTATAAGTAGAGCCTTTGGTTATACTCCCCGTGGAGGATGCATAATCAGTTCTCTTATATCCACTTTTAACAGAACTAGTAGGAAGTTTTAAATCATAAACACCACCAGTATTAGCTATACTACTATCAACTACTGTTAATGTACTAGTATCATATATACTAGCTTTACTACCTTTAAACGTAACAGTATAACTATCTTTAGCTTCTGTATCATCAATTAATACAACTAACTTACCATTAGTTATAACTCCTTTTTCTATTCCATCAAATAAAACTTTAACTCCATCAGTAGGAAAAGTAACAGTATAAGAAATAAATCTTTGTTCCCATTCTAATTCTACATTATGAGTTATAGGTAAATAACCACTGTTACCACTAATAGTTTGAGATTTATAATGTTCAGCAGTAATATTAGCAGTATAATCAGTCTTAACAGGAATAGTAAATACAAATTTAGTATTGTTTTCACTTATAACAGGAGTATAACCATTAATAGTAACAGTTCCGGAAACATTCAATTTAAAAGTAATAGTAACTTCAGTATTCTCTGGATAAACAAGTTTAGAACCTTGATATATTTCAAATACATCTATACTACCAAGTTTAATATCATGTATTCCAATATCTCCTTGATATATAGCCATAACTTAAGCATCTGATTTAACTATATAAGTAGTATTGTTATCTTTTTGTGCAATAGCTGCATATTGAGTAGCAGTACCAACCCATATTTTAGGATTAACTATTGGTTCAATAGTAAGATTAGATAATCTATAAAGAGTTTGGTCAACTATTTGAATAGTATTATAAACATAAGAACCATCCTCTGATAAAGCAACATGATGAATTGCATTAGCATTACTCCATTGAATAATTATAATATTATCTGTATATCTAACATTAAATGTACCATACTTACCATTATGAAATACAGAATTAGGTTTACCAATAGCTGTAACAAATCCAGCAAAATTAGTAAAAATAGAATTAATAGCAGCTAAAACTTCTTCTTTACTACCATCATTTGTTAATAATATAGTAATATTACCAATATCATAAGATTTAATAATTGAATTACTATTTATAGCTACAAAAGTATTAATACTTTTAGTTTCTTCACCACCAACTCTAGCTATACCTTTATCCCAACTTAAATCGATTTTATTAATTCCACCATTAGAAAAATAAGTAATTGTGGCACTAATATCATTATTGCCTATAACAATTCTATCAAAATTAACTCTACTATTATTATTATCAACAGCAATAATACTTCCACCTTTTAACAGTATTTCTTTTACTTCATCAAAAGTTTTATCACAAGTAAATTCCTTTTGTCCATTAGTATATACTCCAGTAGGAACAGTAACAACTACACCATAAACAGGAATAAATCCTTCAGGTGTACTTTTATTTTCATATAATTGTTGATTAATATCTTGCATAACTTTATAAACTTTAAATGGTGGCACTTATTCAGTACCACCATGATTAATATTAAGTTGTTTTCTTTTTAATAACAAGTTCATAACCAGCAGGAATTAAAGCTTTAATAGCATCAGCAATAGCTTTATCAACTTCGGCTTTAGTATAAGTATTTTCTACCGTTGGTACATTATCAAACTTATTATTAATTTCTTCTTTAGTATAAACATTATTACTAAGTTCAGTAATTCGATTAGGTAAAGTTTCATCAAGTTTAACTTTATCAGCAGCAGACATAACCCCAGCTACTGAAGTAGTAGCAATAGGTATATCTACATGTTTATGATATTGTGCCGTATAATGGTCATCTTGGTCAGTTGCAAATTGTTTACTATAATAATGATATTTTAATTGTACATAATTAGCATACGCTTGACCAAATTCTAAATTATCTACAATAGTATTTGGTAAACTATTAGTTATAGCAGTAGCTTTTCTACCTTTACCACCATCATAAGCAGTACCTGTAACTTCACCTAAAGCTAAAGTTTCAGATATAACTGCATATTTAGTTCCAGACCAACGATAAGTTTTACCACTATATTCAGTATCTTCACTTATATCAACATAAACCTTACCTTTTTCAGGAGTATAATATACAGGAGCATCTTCTATATATTTCTCAGCAAAATGAGTTTCATCAACATAATATCCTTCAAGAACATCATCAACATAACTAGGTAATTGACTTGCTGGGACTTTACCATCTCCATCAAGACTAGCTATACCATTAGCAACACCTCTTTTTGCTTCAATAGCTTCATTACAAAACTGTGTTATCTTTTCCTTAATGATAGGATAATCATCTATATTTGTTAGAATCTTTTCAACTGTAGATTCAACTTTATTTTCAATTACAAGTTTAAGATTAGTATGGTCATCAATATTATCAAATATATCTTCTATATTACCTTTAATAACATTAAGTAATTCAGTAAAACTATTAATATTTTCAAATATATAAGTAACTCTAGCTTCTACTTTAGTTTCAATAAGATTCTTAAGAATAGGAAATCTATCAATATTATTAAAAATATAATCAACTCTACTATTTACAGCATTATTAATACAAGTAACAAGAGCAGGATAATTATTAATATTAGCAAATATATTCTTAACACAATTACAAACTAAATCAGAAAGAATACCAATAAGTTCAGGATAATTATTAATATTATTAAATATATAATCAACTCGTTCATTAATATTATTCTGTATAGCTTCTTGTAATTCTGGATATTGACCAATATTCTTAAATATATCAACTACTTTGTTAATAGTATTAGTAACAATAAGATTTTTAATAGCAGGATAATTATCAATATTATTAAATATATTACCAATAGTAGTTTCTACATGAGAATTAATAGCATTAGTTATGAATTGATTAAGAGCAGGATAAGAAGAAATATTATTAAAGATAGATTCAGTCCATTGTTTAATATATTGATTAAATATCTCTTTAAGCTCAGGATATTCATTAATATTATTAAATATATCTCTAATAATAATAGGCAAACTTTCAACTGTACTATTCTTAATAATTTCAACTAGTTTAGGATAGTTATTAATATTATTAAATACATTAATAACAAAATCATTAATAAAACCAGTAATAATATCAAGAAAATCTTTATAATCACCTATATTAGTAAATATCTCTTCAAGTGCTTCTGCTAAATCTTTAATAACAGTATCAAAAGACCATCCCTCCCAATTATCTGGATTAATCCAAGCAGCATCGCTAATATCATCGCTATTATATCGTTGTGTCCAATTAATATTAGTTGCATCACGATAAGTAATAATATATCCTTTACGACGATAAATTTTATCAAGTTTATTAACAGTATCAGCAAAAGTACCTTCCCAAGTTAAATAAACACTGTTACAAGCAGCAAGTATTCTATCAAGCCTAGTACCAGTTAAACCATCAAATATAGCTTGTATAACAGTTAAAGGATATATTTCATACCTAGTATCATTTTCTTCACAATACTTATTTAGTATATGAATTGGCATATTGCCTTCTTTATCACACTGAACTTTACTAGGGTCAAAAGATTGACAATTAGTACCAACAAAAACATTTTCTTCTTCAGCCATAATTACCACGGATTAGAAACACGTTTAATATAATGTAAAGCAATAGTAGGCATAAGTTTATTAATAGCAAGATAATCACCTGTCCATCTATTACCACTTATTTGACTCCAAGTCATTTCACCATTATTACTAATATTAGGTCCAGTCATATACCAATTAGTAGAACGATTAATACCAAGATTATCAAGTCTATTTCTATCAGTACCATAAGGCCAACCATTTTTAACATCACCATCTAAATCACCTGATATAAATCTCCAGTTACTTGGCGTTATAACTTGATGATTATTATCACCGGATTTAGTTTTACCAACAGCAACAGCATGTTGATGTAGAGGCAAATCAGTACCACCAATATAAAATCCATATGCACTTACATTACGACCTGGAGCAGCAGGGTCATATGTATCTTTAATATTTTCAAGAACTGTTTTCCAATCAAGATTTCCTTGTTTAGGATTATTATAAATATTAATACCATTAGGTATATAACCCATAACAAAACGTCCTTGTGCAGCAGTATAAACTTCCCAACCATTAGGAGGAGTTGAATCATCCCAAAGCATAATAGAACCAATAGGAACAACAGCAGCAATCCAAGATTGAATTTGACTAGCAGCAACTCCACCACTACCTTCTCCACTTCCTCCACCTTGTCCAAATCCTTCTCCAACTAATTTATTTTTAATATCAGTATAAAGAGAATTAAAATCTACATCAAGTCTACTAGGTTTAGTTTCACTATCTGCAAATTTATTCATAATAAGATACTTACCTGTTCTAGCTTCACCAAGTTGAGTTGTAGACATAACATTATGAGTGCCATCTCCACCAGAGCCACCACCTCCTTCAAGACCAGCGATAATATCATTAATTTCTTGCTTAGTATAATAATTATTAAGTATAGAATTAATAATATTACGTACTTCTTCTTCAGTTAGTCCACCACCGCCAGAACCTCCACCGGCAGCATTAATAGTAATAGTACCATCATCATTTTCAACAAAAGTAATATTAGTACCCGGTCTAATCTTATTTTTAAACATTGATACATAATTACTTTCAAAATATTGTTTATACTCATTACTGATATTACTACCACTTTGGTTTATTTTATTAAGAATTTCTTCAATCTTATTATTAATATATTGCTCAAGATTATTAATACTACCTTCTATACTACTATTTAAATCTCCAATCTTATTATAAATATCTTCAAATTTAGCATTATATTCAGTAATAAGATTATTAATTCTAGTGTTAATATCAGTTATATCTTGTTGTAATTTAGATATTTGTTGGTCATGAATTTCAAGATGGTCATTAATCTTTTTAAGTTCTGCAAGAAGCCAAGCATAAAACTTTTCCATCTCTTCTCTTAACTTCTCTAAGAAAGCTTCAAATTCAGCACGAGTAAGATATACAGATAAATCAAAACCCATACTTACCCATTTTTCACCATCCCAAAACCAATAAAAATCATTAGTATAAGCTCCACCCCAACCAACAATTTCAACTTGTTTATTATCTTCACCTAAATCAAGAGGATGATAAAGTATTTGACCAACAGCCCAATTTCCATCAAGAGATATAGATTCTTTATCAAACATATCTTCTTGACGATAATTACTAAGAAGTCTACATTGATTTAATTTAACTGCACCATCATACATTCTACCACCTCTCCAAAGAATAATACTATTATCTGGAAGTTCAATAGTTTGTCCAGCTAAACAATAATCATATTGAAGTATATAAATAGTATTAGGCTCGTTAATCATATCTTGAGTAAGAGTATTAACACCACTAATCATATTCTTACGAAGATATTTACGAGCCTTTCCACTATAATCATTTGTATTATAGTCTTTATCTGCAAATTTAAGAAGATTATCAACAACTGTTAAATCTTCTTCATCAGCTGCATTAGTAATCTGTGAAGCAGTAAACATTTGTTTAACAGATTCACTAAGCATTTCAGGAGTAATCTGACCTTCAAGTATTTGAACAGCATTATCTTCAAAATACTGTTTAAGCACTTGTGCCATATAATTAACTACAACATTACGACGAAGATAATTATCTTGAATATTAATACCAAATTCATCAGCAACTGCGCGTTCTGCAATTGCTCTTGGAAACATACCACTAAATGATTCTACAAATTTAGAACCAATTTCAGAATCAGCTTCAAGATGCCATTTCTTTGCATTAGTAACAGGAGTTATTTCATCAAGAATATAACTCTTTTTAGTTTCAATAACATAAACTTCACAACCTACTCCAATCTGTTCCCAAGTAAGAGCATCTCTATCTTCCATTGTAGATACTACAATTCTAGCAGCTTTAAGACCTCTTTGAACAACAGCAATAAGTTCTAGTATTTCTTTCTTGAAAGTTTCATAATCAATAACTAAATCTTCTCGAAGTTTAGCAATAGGTTGCCAATACTCTTCATTAGATAAAGGAATACCAGCAGGAACAGCTTTACGAGATATATAGCTAGCATAGAAACCGTCATGAACTATACATAGTCTTTCATAAGGTCTATCATTCCATTGACCATTACAAGTAAGACTAACTTTACCAAGTTCTTCTTCTATTGTTTTCATACGTTCTCTAGGTTTACTAAATTCATAGTGTAGACCCCCCGTAGAGGATGGAACACATTCACATTATTCATTATCATAATCAACATCACTAAGACTATAAGTTTCATTATATTCTTTGCCTTCTTCTTTCTTCTCCCAAAGTTTACCAGTTTCAGGGTCAACATAAAATTTAGGAGCATCTCCACAACTAACTATTGCATGAATTTTACCTTCTTCATCAACAGGAAGCGTAATAGAACCACTATACTGAACTTGTTCACTACCTTCATAAATAATATTAAGTTGACCTTTAATATATTTAAGAAGAGTTTCAGCAAGTTTATCTTGACCAAGTTGATATGCTGCCATAGCAGATTGAAACATATTCCAACAAGTAACAATATTTTTATTATTACCTTTACAAGTAGCAGAACAATCATTAAGCATATCAAGTCCATATTGTGCCATAAGAACTAATAGTTTATGATAAACACAAACATATTTGCTAGGAACAGTCATATAAACATATTGAGGATTAATCTCAACTTGTTCAGTTCCATCAGCTTTTACATAGACACCATTAACATAATTATCATCTATTTGTTCACTCATTCTATCATCAAGTTATTGTATGAATTAATAATTGATTTTTGTTGCTCATCAGAAAGCAATTCTAAGGCTTCTAGTGCTTGAATTAAAATTTGTCCTTGTGTTAGTTTGCACCAATTTTTTTCGTCCAATGGAAAGCCTAATTCTGCTATTCTCACCTGTTTTTCAGCCATGCTTGCAATGC
>ULYN01000425.1_pt1 | contig 23388 bp, 18 predicted proteins | sample 1962311 | NCBI WGS metagenome assembly ULYN01 (sample SAMEA4835867, study PRJEB28245) | human gut metagenome | biome: gut microbiome; material: fecal sample | place: Denmark | collected 2008 | reverse complement strand
GATCCGCCGCTTATTATTATATAGACTTACCTGTTTTTGTTGCGGAACGCTTAACATATCTGTGTCTGATAACACGATAGCGTTTCTTAAGCTTACGTTTTTTGTTCTTCTTCTTGTAAACCTCGATTGCCTCTTTATACACATCGAGTAAATCGTTAGCAAGGCGTACAGCGCCGGATGTCTTTATTGACTCCCTCGTCTGCCTGCCAAACTCGGCAAGCTCGTCCTTAGGCATATCACGGAGTTTTTTCAGAAGCTCGTACATACTGTCGGCATCGGTAAAGTTATAGCCGTTGATACCGTCCTTTACCTGTCCGACATTGAGGTCGTCCTTAAGGCTGAGAACAGGAAGGTGCATAGCCATACCCTCGAGCATGGATATTGAGCAGGTATCGGAGAGTGACGCTGTGATATATGCGTCGCAGCAGGCATAATATACGGGTAAATCGGGGTGTTCTACCCTGCCCGCAAATTTCACCATATCGGATATACCGAGTTCATCGGCTTCCTTGCAATGCTGTTCGTGCAAAGGTCCGTCACCGAGTATGAACAGCTTGATCTTATCTTCGGGTCTGACATTTTTAGCCCAGTATTTAAGAAGAAGCGTTATGTTCTTTTCCTTGCCGAGTCTGCCGCAGAAGCAGAACACCATATCGTCATCCGCAAATCCGAACTTTCTTCTCATCCTGACAGCATCGTTTCTATCAACGTTTTCGGGCTTGAATACGTCAAGCTCCACTGAATTCGGTATAACGTGGACGGGCTTCTTTACGCCGCAGGCTTTGAAATATTCCGAAACCTTGGGCGATGGTCCTGTAATAGCCGAAGCTGTTGATGCGAGCATCTTTGCGTAAAGGTGGCTGGCGGAAGTTACAATCTTGCCGAAGCCTTTTGTTTTTGCTACATAATATACATAATCGTCATACATTGTATGGAGCGTATATACAAGCGGTACTTTGAGAGTTCTTGCGATAAGTACACCGGAAATGCCAACTCCGAATTCGTTATGGATATGAATTATGTCGGGAGCAAAGCTCTTGATTTTATCAAGACGTTCCTTGCTTATAGGCGGCGCTATATCATAATTGTAGATTTTCTTGAGTTTTACGGCGGGACAGTACATTACATCGTCCGCAATAACGTGATTGTTTACCCTTGAATCGGCGGTAACCACCAGTACCGTATGTCCGAGCGCTTCAAGACCTTCCTTTAAAGTTTTAACGTGGGTGACTACACCGTTGATGCTCGGCAGGTATGTTTCTGTAAACAGAGCTATCCTCATTTGTATTCCCCTTTCATGATAACTATAGAATTGTTGGAAATTGTATCCTGTTTTTTAGGTATATTTCAATTAATATTTTACACTATTTCGGAATAAAAAACAAGATGGAAAAGCAGAAAATAATTTAATAAAATTTTCAAAAAACACTTGACAAGCAGGAAAAATAAGTGTATAATATATCAAGGTTAATCACCGCACAACAGAATATGCCGCTGTGGTGGAATCGGCAGACACAAGGGACTTAAAATCCCTCGGTAGCAATACCGTATCGGTTCAAGTCCGATCAGCGGCACCATTTAAATTTTATATTATTAATTCGCCATGCAGAAATACCCAAGTGGTGAAGGGGCTCCCCTGCTAAGGGAGTAGGTCGGGAAACCGGCGCGAGGGTTCAAATCCCTCTTTCTGCGCCAATTATATTTGCACTTTCAAGGATACCAATAGGTGTCCTTGAAGCTGTAAATATATATTAACACAGCAAAGCAGAAAAACTGCTCTGCTATGTTATATATAATTTATCGTTCCCACTCAGCGTTTTGATTAACGTTCACGCATCTCTCCGTAGCTTAACACACATTCGGTCCGATGTAGCTCAACCTAAAAAGGTATATATACTCGCTCCGGTGTTTTCCGGCGTCCTTGTACTGTGCGGATTATTCGTCCGATGTTCACAAGGCTGATGCGCAGTTATCTCGGCTATATGTCGTTTCTCACGCTGGAGGGCATTCAATTTGTACTGTCGCTCAGGACAGGTGGTGAAATGTGCCGCGAATTTACGCTTCACATTTCATATATAAGCTGCATAAATGCAGCTTCTTATTAAGACTTAAGGTGCGACACCATGACGCACTTGTCACTCTTCGTTCGTTTCTTGCTCGTCTTTTTCTTTGCAGGTTGATATTTCTCTTTTCTGCAGATATAAGGATTCAAGTTGCGATAACTGCATTTCAGATTTGCTTTTAATCCTCGTAGTGCCGTTTTCATCAATCGTGTATCTTGATGCGTTGCACATATCTGAACGCCACCCGTGCCAATAGTCAAGGTCAGGGTCAATCAGTTCTTTCCAATCGTCGATTTCCTCGTTATGGTCTATATCAAGGATGATACAAAGTGCTGTTTTGCTGTTGTCATCGCCGCATTCGCTGTCAAATATGTAGTATCTGAACGTGTTGCATGAAAGCGAATCGACTTTTTTGCACATTGCGCTATTTGTCCTATCAAATGGTGAAATGCTTATTGTTCCCGATGTTACCATTGCAATATTCCCGGTAACATCATCTTGGTCAACGTAATAAACATCAATCCGTACGCTGTAATCACTGTCTGTCATATCAATTCCGAACTGCGATTTGAGATTCCTGTTCAGAATGTTGGTGTAGTTGAAATATATCATTGTTTTTCCTTTCATAAGGTGCGACATCGTGTCGTACCTAAAAATCATACAGGAGGTGTATTTTATGAAGAAGTTAGCCATTACTTTGCATCGGACATATTTAGAAAGAATCTTAGAGGAAAGAAATTTCACTGAGCCGGGAGAAAGGAAACAGATACTTTCATCGATATGGAACATATCCGAAACCGGTTGTGCGTCAATCCTTAACGGTCGCAGAGACCTTAACGGTCCCTGCCCGAATGATAAATCAAAACTGTCCGAGTTTTGCGAACACTTCTCTTTGCCTTTGGATGAAGTCACAGAATTAGAAAACAAGCATTTAGAAGCGAAAGAACGTTTACGCCAAAAAAAGCTGCGTGAACTTAATGAAAATAATCAATAAAAAACAAGAGCTTTCAGATGCTCGCAAAAACAATCTGAAAACTCTTGCATTATGTATATGATCTGTGCTATAATATGGACATATAGGACACAGATTATGCCACTTCTGCTAAATCAGACTGATGCTGGTACATCTTCTGAGGATAAGAGTAACGGCACTGGTAATGCCCTACTCCTGCAGGAGTGTTTTTTTATATCACTCCTCAACGATTATTATACCGTGTTTTGACAATTTTGTCAACGGTATTTGCACAAAAAAATATAGTAAAAACGCTGAATTTTTAGTAGCTATATTGTGCAAAACATATACAACAGCTCTCACTGATTTTTCTTTTTTTTCTGAGAGCTATATTCCGAGGAAAATAAAAAAACGCCCTCTGCCTGAGCTGTTGCTCTAACAGAGGGCGTTTTTGTGTTTGTTAATCGTGTATTAGGTGCGACACAGTGTCGCATCTGCACCAACTACTTCTTTTTGACAAAATCGACAATACTCATTACCAACTTGTCAATGTTATGCTCTTGATAAAAATCATAGTATTTATAGTTTTTGAGGTTTGGAAAAATGCTGTTCATATCAACATCGTCTAACTTAACAATAAACAATTTGATTTCATTGTTAAGCACCTTTACAAACAGATTCTGAATTTCAGCTTTAGAGTAAACGGAGCTGACTGTGCTTTTGCTTGCAAAAATAATAGCATAATCGGATTTTGTTATTCCGTCCATAAACTCGTTTACTATGTGTTTGCCGACAGCGATACAATTTTCATCAAACCACACATTTAGCCCGCACATAACAATTCGGTCTTTTACGTCTTTTACGATAATTTTGTCGTTGTGAGAATAGGAAATAAAAACGTTTGGCTTATCGGCTTCGGAAACATAGTAGCCGGAGCGAGCTAATTCGTCTTTATCTTTGTAAGCATAAACGGCGGTCATTTGAAGTAATATCTGATCTTTACTGCAATTGCTTGTGAAATTGATGGTGTTGTACGCTCTCGAATACAATTGGCTGTACAAACTATCAAGAGTTTGCGTCATATCAATTGCTAATTGATACTTTTCAATTGCTGCTTTAATCTTCTCGTAATTTTGATAATCATCTTCGATAACTAAATACGAAGCAAATGAGTAAATCATATTGTTCACAAAAAGCATACAACAGCCGTCTTGGCCGACAACGTTATTTAACTCATAAATAGCGTCTGCATATTGATTGTGATATTCATAAGGAATTTTGATAACAACAGATAGCTTGTTCAAATTATCATCTCTCTTTACAAAAAAATTCTTTGTGAGATCATCTCGTATGACGGGAAGTTTAACCGTATCTTGAAAAAGCCATCTGTGCCATTCAAACGCATCCCAGCATTCCGAATTGAACGCTTCTTCGTCAATCTCACGGTAAGGAACGACAACAATCGAAGTTCCGGATTTTGAAAACTTTCTGTACAAGTCGTAAACGATCTCTTTTGTTAACATATTTTCTCCATTCTAACATAATTTTCATATCATTGCAAGTGCAAACTAAGAATGCAGGTGCGACCGTAGCGTTAGGTGCGTCACGGTGTCGTACCTAACCCTCAAATCCTATCTTATGCTCGGCAATATTCTTCGGCTTACCGTTTAGCCGCAGAAAAGAAAAGCCGAAAACATCAAATATCAAGGCGGAGCCTTATTTTTTCTCCTTATCCGGTTTCTTAACGACTTTTTTGAAGAAAAACAGGAATAAATCTCCCTAAGTATCCTACATATACTGCTATATAGTAAATTTAATTTACTTACTTTCCTTTTTCTGTGGCTAACTTGCTGGGTAATATATAGATGCTCATATTTCGGACTACCCCTCGTTTGCAAAAAATCGCTCAGTAGGACTTGACAAAATAAAGGCTCTGTGTTATTATCAAACTGTAAGTTATAATTTACATTGGATTTTTGAGAGGTACAGTCTTTGCGGGGCTGTACTTCTTTTTTTATCCGCTTTTTTCTTTTCAGTTTTATGCAGTAAACATTGTCGGCATAAACTTTAGGACAGCCGTATCTCATTTTCCGTATCTTGCTTATAAGTCCTCTGTATTCTAACTGATGGATTAGAGCAATTACAGTGCTACGGGACATACCTGTGCCTTTGGATATATCGGTATAGCTGTTCCAGCAGTAGCCGAGCTTGGTATTGATAGATTTTACAATATAAGCATACACCTTGAACTGTGCCGGCGATAGTCCATATTCAAAAACGCTCCGCTGTATCAATGTGTATCCTTTTGAAAAATCGAATACTGCGTCCTCGTTAAGATAATAGATATTTGTGCCATACCAGTAATTAACACGTCTTGTGCGGATTTTTGTAAATATATATCCTTTTGAAAGCAGGCTGTTTATTGCTTTTGTTACAGTATTGCGACTGCCTATATTGCATTTCTCTGCTATGGTCTGCTGTCTGACACGCTTTTTTGCCGTTGGAATTGACAGCAGATAAGCAAGGATAGAAAATTCTTCGGAGGATAAGCCGAACGCAGTATTCGGCAGTACGAAATAGCTCTTGCTGTTCTGCATTGGGTTATCCTCCTTTATTAAATTATCAAAAAAGAGTGGCATTAACTGCCACTCTCTGCTTTACAACTCTATTTCATCATCATCTTTAGTTCTGAAATTGTTCTTCGATATAATTTCATCTTTTACATTCGTGTTTGTGAATTTGTTTTGATGATTTATACGATTTGCCTCTAATTTACTTGATAACAATTTATTTTGCTGAGTTAAGGACTCAATTTTCTCGTTGCATACTTTTATTTCCAATTGATATGTATTCTTGAGTTCTTCTCTAATAGCATCATTTTCTCTTTCTTTTTCCTTTATTATTGCGTTAAGCTTGCTGTTTTCTGCTTGCAATTCAGTTATAGTATTTACCTGTTTATACCAGCTTTTTTGAAACAAAATAAACTGGTTTATTGCATTGTCGATATTCTGTTGTTCGTTATCAAATTTTAGTAACCGATTTGTATCACTATCATTTCTTTTTTCTATTAATTCGATTTCTTTTTTAAGCATATTCTGCAAATTATCGTGTTGTTTACTAAGGGACCCTCTGTCTTGACGTCCGATGTCTTCTTTTATGCTGTTAAAAGTATCAGAAACGTATTTCGTCAACGTTGTTCCTTCTTGAGAGCCAATCAGATTTTTTAACTCATCTATATTATTAGACAAATTATTTATCCTGGACTTTTTTCCGATAAAAAAAGTAAGTAAACCGGTGATAAGTGCCGGCAAAATTGCAATAATTAGCTTTTGAATAAAGTCAACTGTAGTATCGTCCATATTTTGTTTATCTCCTTGAAAATATGAATAATTTAAAGCAACTAAAATGCCCCAAATTGTGCAAGCCCATATTGAAAAATAATACGATTTTTTCATTCGACACCTCATTTTAACATAATATATCTGAATTGTCAAAATATTATTTATACTTCATTTTCTTCTGCTTGTTCGTTTATTATTGATTTTACTTTTTTAAGCTCATCGTTGTAATCTTTTTCATTGGAATAACGTTCATAGATATTCACATATCCCATACTTCTGAGCTTACCTGCTATTTCCTTTGCCGCAGTGTGTCCTGCACTATCATTATCCAGGCACAGACAAATATTGCGGATATTCGGTTTACGCTTCAACAGTTCCATCAGAGCCGTATCAGCTGTACCGCCGAGAGCAAGCCTGTTGTGCAGTTTCCAGGCGTCCTTATTTCCGTACTTTATATTGTACAGGTTGGCGTGGCTCATAGCATCGATGAACGATTCAAAAACATACACACAATCGTTCATACCCTCGCTCTCAATCAGAAAGCCGCTTGCCTTATCGCTCCCGGCTACTTCTCCCCGGAATCTGTAATTTGTGCTTGCTATACGGAATGCTGCATAGGATATTTCACCTTGAGCGTTTTTCCCGGTCGATACAACAAGATTATTCTTAAATATTTTTGTGTTATCCTTCAGTAAAATGTTATCAACATATTTTGAAGAAACAGCTTCAGCTTGATATGTATCTGTTGCTGTCGGTGAAGCTCTCAGCGTTTGCAATCTATAATCAACCCAGTCACGGTTATCATTAAAGCGATAAAAAGCCATTCCCTCATCGTTGTATCCGACTATATGCAAACCGTTGTACTGCACTCCCTGATAGATCTTACCGGAAGCTATCAGTGTATTGATGATGTTCATATCAATTCCTCTGCCCTTGTTAAGATAAGCAATGATATTACTGTAATTTCGTCTGCCGTCCGGGAAATGAGCCTGTTCCGGCAGAACAAACCGTACAGGTTTTGATACAGATACATTTTCCGTTACCGCCTTCCTTATCGGCGTATATGCCGTTTGCTCCCGATCTCCGACAAGATGTAATACGGCATCTCTGAAATTCATACCCCGTATCTTTACAAGGTAATCAATGGCATTGTTTCCGCCGACCTGTCGGCTGTTCCAGTACCATCTGCGTCGGTTGCCGTTTACAACAAGGCTGTTATGCTCGATGCACTTGAATTCCCTTTCCCCATAAGTGCTTTTAAAGGAAAAGCCCTCCTCGCTTTCGAGAAGGGCTATCATATCGGTATTTTTTGCTCGTTCAATTATATCTTCTTCAAGATGTGCCATACTGCCACCTCCGCTATCTCTTTATGTTTGAGATATACATTCTGTAGTTTTCAAATTCCGTGTCGCACGTCTGCAAAAACCACTGCGGCAAATTAAACTTGTACGGAAGAAAGCCGTTCATCGTAATTCTTGCCGAAGTTGCAAGATTCGAACAAAGATACCTGTACTGTTCACCACACATAGACGGATCTCCGAAATTGAACGCTATTCTGTAATCTCTGCCTATTAGCCGCTTTGTATCGTTCTTGTCTGTTTCAAGCAGTGACATAAGCTGTATTATGTCGGTTTCGTTGAAACCGCTCACAATATATCTGTAGTGACAGGACAGCCAGTTGTCAATCTGCTCTGTGTCTGTGCCGTAATCATTGATTACAACATTGTAGATTCCCCAGTTCTCCGGCACTCTGCCGAAGAAATAGAAGTCGATGTTGCGATATGTGAAATACGTTCCCTTTGATACTGTTTCTTCCTTGTATGTTTCCTGGAGAATGTTCAGATCGCCGTCAGTAAGTTCATTCTTACTGAAGAACGCTACCTTTGCTCCTCTTGCTGTGAAATACTCTGCAAGCTGTATTGCGTATGTTGTAGTACCGACACGACGCATTGCTCCGAATAAACCGATTGATAAATGCAGGTCGCAGTTGTTGTAATTCGGTATTGCATTGTTATTGCCTTTCTGCACTGGGATATATGTAACGTCAAATCTTCTCTGACGTTCTTCCCTCAGCCCTATTCTGCGGTCGGCAGTTGACTTTATCAGTGCTTCACGCAGGTCTTTCTGCATTTTGTTGCGGCTTATCTGCTTCAACGTTTTGGGCGTTTCGCCTATGATATTTGCAAGTCCCTGTCTTGCTATTTCCGACAGCAGCGTATCACCGGGATATACTCCTTCGGCGTATATGATTATCGGCACGTCCGTTGCCATCACAAGAGCCTTTAAGCTCGTAAGGAATTCATCGCCCTTTTCCTCGATAAATTCAAGGTCGATTATGATATGAGTGATGTACTCATAATATTTCAGCTCCTCCTTGATGAAATACGAAAGATTGTTCACTGTTGTTATCTTCTGATTCATCTCAAGCTCCTTGCGTATCTCGCTGAGCATTGTCTGACGTTTCTTTTCTACCATTAAAAGCGGGAATAAAAACATTTTTATACCTCCGGTTCTTCTTCTTCAAATTTGTTGTAGGATTTAGCTTCGATCTTCGCCTTATCAGCTATCATCTTAAACATTTTCTCATTACCGAGTAATTTATCAGTCTGCCAATTGTTCACATAGCTGAAAGTGCCTTTTCTGCATACTATCAGCGGTACGGTTGTATTTCCTGTTACGCTTACTGCATTGACAGTCAGTGCTGTTTCACAGCTGACAGGATTGTTCATTGCTATTCGTCCGTACAGCGTCATACAGTCCGTCATATTCAGATTTTCGCAATCCTGTCTTGTTTCTCCGGACAGCGATGTTGTTTTGATTCCGAAATTCACATAGCAATTACCTATGCAAATGCGGTTTTCGCTACAAAACAGCTCATCATACTCTGATGCCGGAATATACCCTGCCTGTGCATACGCAAAATCAAGGCAGGATTTACGCAGATTTTCATCGGGTATGTTTATCTGTCTGATACGATACTTATCATCAGAGTAAGCAACTTCATATTTTGAGCCGAGCAGTTTGTTCCATTTTTCCTTTGCTTTTTCTGTCAGCTTGTCATTATAGCTGTTCCATACTACAGTATGGTCACAATACAGGTCATCGCAGAAAAAATCAAATTCCACGTCACCGCATTTGTCAAGATATTCACCGAATGTATCAAACAGCTTTTCTTCATTTCCCATAATCAAATTCTCCTTTTATTTTTTCACCTGTATTGCACTTATGCTGTCAAGCAGGTCCTTGTTAACGTCCGTCCTGTAAGCCTTAAACCAAAGCAAAGGATTTACTTTTGCTCCGACAAAACGCACCGATAAGCCGTCATAGATATGCGGATTATCAAGTTCCGGAGGCGTTACCTCTCCATCTACAAACGCAGTTTTGACGCACAAATGAGGTATTATCTCACTTCCGAATGTATGGCTCCAGCCTGTCGCTGATAAGCCCTCGTCCTTTTCCTTGCTGTGTTTGCCGGAGTGAGCATAGCCTATTACTATCTTCTCGTCTTTGTCGTATACGTCATACAGTGATAATCCTATGTCCTGCTCCGAAATAGTTTCAAGCCTGTCAAGACAGCTGTATTCTATCATCAGCGTCAGAACACCGTCATCGTGCTTTATCTCCGTACCTGTGGTTGTTACGATAGTCGGAAAATCAAATCCGTATTCCTCTGCAAACACGTCCGTATCAATTATGTACGCAAGCTGTACCGCCGAGTAGTTATATGTGTAATTTGGCTTATCTTTTACTACCTTGCGTTTTTCTGCGTCATAAACGTCATAGATATACACATCTTGTATGCACTCGCCTACATCGGGAAGTATCTCAGCTCTGACCTCGGTATCCTCGTCATTCAGATACAGTGTTATACCCGATTCGTATGCTTTTCCTATCGTGCTTGTGCCACGGCTGTGTATTGTTTCAAAGTCATTCAGCGTTGTAAGGATACCGTTTGTGTTTTCCTTTAAATCATCGGCTTCGACCGGGAGATTGAAAAAGCCTTGAAAGTACACGAACAATGCACGTTGAGCTGTACTGTCTACCGATATGTACAAATTATTTATCTGTGCGTCGGATAAGATACGCTCGATTATCTGCGTATTTTCTTTGGTGTAATCCCTGTACTTCTCGTCTACATTGAACATTTCGTACCAGTCATCTTCAGACGGTGTTTTTACCGTTATTGACAGTTTTTCTGTAGTACCGGTCTTTTCCGTACTGACTTTTGCGGAAAATTTACCCTCAAGAGCCGCTCTCTCGAATATCTGTCCTATCTCCTGTGCCTGGAACACGTTCAGACAGGCAACGTCAAAACCGTCTGCTGTTGCGCCGCCGCTTCCGTCTGAGCTGACATTCTCGATAGCACTTGCTATATCGTTATCAAGTCCGCTTGCGTCACTTTCTGCCATATCTTCAAAGCGGCTGAATGTTTCCGCTTGATATAACGCAAGCAATCTCGGAAGATATATGTCACCTTCGCCGTAACAGGTGTATTCTACAATCTGAGTCTTGTTATCCTTATGTACAGTAAGTATCTGCTTTTTTGCCTTTACGCCGTCAATTGTTACGGTTTCTTCGTCATAGTCGTATGTCGGCATTTCGGGCTTGACGAGTGTGTTTATAAGCTGTACCGTACTTTGACTGTATTTGCTCATATCATACGATTTATCGTCCCGGAATTCCTTATCTTTTGCAAGCTCAGAATATTTGTAGCTGCTTAAATCAATTTCTTCGTTAAGCTGTTCAAGTTCTTTTTGTGATTTTACCTTTTTCAGCTTATCTATATACTTCTTCGCTTTTGCAACGCTGTCATTGACCTCTTTGGTATCGTACAGTAGCAAAAACGAGTTGTTACCCTCTGAAAAAGTTTTCTGCAGAACAGACTTTGACAGGTTTATCGAAAAGTCCGGCATAAAACTGTATGTATCGTTCTTGACCTGTGTATTGATTGAGGAGTTGACACCGCTTAGTGCGGATTCCACATTTTTTCGTATATCATTCCACGATTGGCTGACGCTTGTATCACGCACTGCACCGTAAAGCAAACTGAACAATCCGGTTAGCAAGGCAATAAATACACCGATTCCCAAAAGAATTATTATAATCGGAGTAAGTAATGCGGCTCCTATTACCTTTCTTCCTTTTTCGTTTGACGCTAATGTAGTTATTATTTTTGCAATAGCCGTCGATACAGTCATATTAATTACCTCCCAATCCTAACTGTTTCAGACGCTTTTCGGGTAACTGTACCTTGAGTTTGAGTGACCGTCCACCGGCTTTCATAAGGCACTCTGCACGATTGCCTGCGGCAACAAGCTCTCTTTGTGCATCGGTAAAATTGTATAGTGTTGATATTGCTTTAAGGTCATCGCCCTCACAGCCGAAAATAAACTTTGTAGACGGCAGATCCAGTACAGGCTGTGCATACAGCTTGACTTTAGGATCAAGGAAGTCTACAACATTCTGCGTCGCAACGGCAAGTGCGCCGCTGTACTTTCTTGCTCTTTTCTCGGTATCTCTAAGGTAGCTCATCGCCTGCGGAACATCGGGATTTATAAGGAGCCACGCTTCATCACAGACAACCATCACCTTTTCGCTTCTGTCTGCACTCATCTGTTGCCAGCACCACGACAGAAGATTAAAATACTGCGTTGATTTCATTGCATCGCTCATAATCTTCATATTCTGCGTATCGAACACGATAAGCTGTGCATTTGACTGCATTGTAGTATGACCGTTCCAAAGGAAACTGTCTGCACCTGTCGTTATATTTTCAAGCAGCAGTATCAGCTTGTCCATATCATCGGTTACGCCTTTTTCAGCTGTTTTTCTCTGCTCAAGCAAAGTGTTATACAAATCCGTCATAACCGGGAAGTCGGTATTTTTCATATATGTTACACTTGTATCCCAGGTTATGCCGAATTTCTCATACATAGCGATAAGCCCTTTTGTAAGTAAGGCTTTCTGTATCTGAGTAAGTTCGGGAAGATACAGTTCAAAGAAGATTTCAAGCGTTTTAAGATGTAATGCAAGTTCGCTGATACCCTTGCTCTCGGCTTCTTCTTCCTCCTCGTCCGAAAGTGGTTTAGGACGTACCTGTAATGGATTTATCATTCCGTTTCTGCCACCGCAAGCGTCTATCCACCGTGATATGCCATCTTCACGGAACATATCGCAGATAGCCTTGTACTCTGTTTCGGGATCTATGACAATTACTTTTGTTCCTCGTATCAGCTCTGATACGATAATGTGCTTTATGAGTGTGGTTTTGCCCTTGCCGGAGCCGCCTATTATGCTTACATTGCTGTTAGTTCTTGCACCGTCACGCTTCCATAAGTCAAAAATAATAGGCGTACCGTCATTATCTACACCAAGATAATAACCTACACCGTCATTAAAACCGCTGTTCTGGAACGGGAAACCGCCATAAAATGCGTTTACAGGCATAGGACGGTTACCGACATCGCCGATAAGCTCTACAGGAGCGTATGACGGCGAAATATGTTTCCAGGCGTCCTTTTGCATACGGGATAAGCAACGAAGTTTACAGCCGACACCGCTGATTATGCTTTCAACTCTGTTGCATTTCTGCTCAAAGTCGATTTCATCGTTGCCCATAACCATCACAGTACAGCAGAATTTTGCTATCTTTTCGTTGTTTTCTTCCATTCGAGCCATAAGATGAGTTGTATCGTCCGCTGTTTTTGTTTTTCTCTGTCGCTGTAATGCGTCACGGGTATTCTCTGCTTCGGCACGGGAAGCATTGATTATTTTCGATAGCTGTTCTACGATATTCGTTTCTGTAATCGGTGTGCTTGTAAAGTTTACGATAGTTCCTGCGATGTTGTTTATTTTCGATACCCAGCCGTATTCCTGCGTAGGCGGATATTGCATTATCGCATAGATACGGCAGATGTAGTCACCCATATAAAAACGGGTATTCGGTCTGAAATCAATGCCCATCGGGGCTATTGCGGCACGGATTACATTGTTTTCTTCAATTTCAAACTGGTACTTCTTGTTTTTCATTTTTTCCTCCTTTAAGAATTTGTCGCAATAATCTGTGACATAGATAAATATACATCATCTGTTCTTTCGTAAGCTATGTATGCGGGATTTGTGAAAAGGTTATACATTTTTATAATATCCTTGTCTTTCACAAGTTCGCAGGACATTCCGTCCACCTCACTGTTGAAAGCGTTTATTGTATCCTCTGTACGCTTGAGGATAGTTTTCTCGTCCTCGTCTTTGGAGAACAGCATAAAGAAAAATCTGCGGTCAATCTTGTTATCGTCAATTACCATTTTGGTGGCGAAATTTATATCGTCCTCAAGCATTTGTTTACACAGACCGCTTGCATTTTTAAGCCTGTTGCTGTCTGCCGTCACCATATGCTTGATTACATACGGCGAGGAAATAGCCATATATTTATACGGAAACTGAAAACGTGAAACGATGGAAGTTATGTTTTTGCAGTATGCCAGCTTTTCACTTTCCGAGAAAAGCTCCATACTCATACCGCCGATTTCGATAAAGGTAAATGTGTACCCGTCATTCGTATGTAAGCAATTGTTACGAATATCCTTTACGTTTATCATTTCGTTTGCAGTCATCATCTCGACTGCGTTTTCTTCTGTCTGTTCCCTGTTTTTCTTCTTGCTGATTGTCAGAAACAGATACACTCCGCCTGCAAGAGCAAGTGCTACGATTAAAATTATAAGCTGTTGCATTTTATCCTCCTTGTTTTATAGGTGCGTCACGATGTCGCACAGGTCGCACCTGTCGCACCTGTTTTATTGTATATAAAAAAGCCGTACCCGTCGGCACAGCTTTGTATTTTCGCTATCAGAAAAAGAAAAAGCGGCTGAAACCAGTCGCTTTAAACTTAAGAATTTAGCAATTCGAAGTACATTTTTGATAATTTAAAAAGTAATGCGTAACGAAAATCGTTAATTTCTACTTTTTTGTTTTTACAATTGTTAAACAACCAGTAGCAACCATCTGTATCAACATATTTATATGCACTTTCTATATCATAAACATTTACATTTATCGTCCCTTTTTTCAAGTAATGAGAACAGGATATTGAATGATGTCCTTGAGAAACTATCGTAATATTCATATAAGGATAAAAAGTTCCACGATGATTTCTGTAATCATATTTAAAGCCATTCCTATCAATGCTACCCAATAAGTCATATACCTTTGATACAGACGGTTTTCGCCACGGCTGAGCTATTACAACTTCTGTGGCGAGGTCAATCTTTCTTTTTTCAAAACGATCCGAAAACAGCTGTATTTCATCTCCGTTTTCAAGATAAATGGTATGTGGGAATACTCTGTTTCCGATAGGCGCATTATCGTTTGCATTGTAAACATAATACAAAAGTGTGTTTGTTTCAATGTCACGACCTATTGAATCAAGCATAAATCTCAGAAACAGAAGATTGTCTGCTTTTGTTGCTGTATCTCTTTCAAGCGTGAGATTAACATATTCCATCGCTTGATTATAATTATTCTGATTGTTCGCATAAATACCTCTGTTCATCGTTTTTCCCTTTCTGAGTTTACATATTGTCGTAACAATATCATTATCGAAACTTTTACTCTCGATTGATACAAATAATCATTCTGTTCCATATATATGTCAATCAGCTTTTCTACAGCTTTTTTGTAGTCATTTTCTGCAAATGCTTCTCTGATAGGGTTTACCCAGTACATAAAGTCGTAATGAGATAGTCCGGGAACATACTCTTTATCTGATTTGCATTTATCATAAACGCAGGTGAATTCTCTCAGAAAATCAAGTGCTTCATCATACGTTTTAACTCCGCTGTGTAACTGTTCTTTGCACAATTTATCAAGTTTTTTTCTTACATTCATTCGTTATCATCTCCATTCTATCATATCGGTAAAAATACGTCAATCTTTTATACAGGTGCGACACCGTGACGCACCTCAAACAATTTAATAAATAAACTCTATCAAATAATTCCCCTCTTTGAGATATTGATTTATAGCAAAGGAACAAGTTGTTCTTTCGTCCGAATACTCTTGCCTTATTTTCGTTGAATAAACCTCTCCGGTATCTAAGTTAGTAAGTCGTATCTCGTTTTGAGAATAGTAGAGTTCCGTTCTTTTCTCATTTTTGATATTATCGCAATTTGAAAACAGCAATTTAAAATGAGAATTTGATAGCAGATTTCTTTTCATATTGCACCTCCGGTAATTGCCACCACAAAGGCGGCAGAGCTTTTCTGCCGCCCGGTGACAATAAAATATTAAATGCTGCTTAGCGTTTTCTCTTACGCTTTGACAGTGGGAACACAAGCACAACAGCCGTACTCATCATCACAACTGATATAATAATAACTGCCGTTTGCATAAAGCCGTCATTACTTGCACCTGTCGGGGGATTGTCCGGTAGCTTGCTGTTGTGCATTTCTGCAACAAGCATTGCACCGTCACGGTCAATCGTTAACTGCTTATCATCCGGTAAAAGATAGCCGGCAGAAGCGTCATCTGCAACTTCGTGGATATTGTATTCTCCGGCTCTTAGATCTGTAATATGGATAATGCCGTTCTCATCAGTAGTGTAGATCTTACTGAATGACTGACCTGTGAACGTCTTTCCGGTTACCTCAAAATGTATTCCTTCGACCTTATTGTCATATGAAGTCTTTACAATCTTGATTTCGCCCTTCTGAGGTGAGTTGATAAACGTACCCTTGCCAAGCTCATCGTTGGAAACTTCTACGGTTTCGCCGTCATTTACAATCTGGAAATAGTAGAAATTCACATCACGGACGAAATATTCGGGAGCCTTTGTTTCCTGTACATAGTATTCGCCGTACACAAGTCCCTCAAGGCTGTACACGCCTGTTTCGGTTTCCTTTAATGTGCCGACTACGGTTTTCTTGTCCGATTTATAAACTGTAAATATAGCACCTGTCAATTTATTTTCGGGATAGTCCTCATCAACTTTCGTTAATGTGACATTGCCGACAATAACCTTATTGACAAACTCTGCACTTGCAGTTGCGTCCTTAGTTACCGTGATTGTCTTGACCTGTGTCTTAGGCAGATAACCCTCAGCATTGTTGATTTCGGTTATCGTGTACTTGCCGGTCGGCAGTTCTGTAAGTTCAAACTTGCCGTTTGTCAGCATAAAACGTGCTTCTGCTGTCTGACTGCCGTTATATACATACTTGCCGTTCTTTGATACAGCCTTTAAATATGCACCGTCAGCATTCTTTACAGTGAAGTAAACATTCTTTTCAAGCTCTGCCTTCTGAGCTGTTGTCAGCCCATTTGGGTTTGTCCATTTCTTTATGATACTTGCGTTGCCTGTGTCACGCTCGTTTACAAACGTTGCTGTTGCTGTCTGATTTCTTACTACAGTTATCTTTACGGGATTTTCCGTCTTGATTGTGTAGTCAAGAAGTGTGCTATACTCTGTAATCGTATAGTCACCGGTAGGCAGTTCTGCGATTGTAAATGTGCTATTTTTCAGAACGTATCTGAATTCTGTTGTGCTTTCGCCGTTATATGTGTATACGCCGTCTGCACCTGTAGCTGTGATGTACTTGCCGTTGCTGTCCTTTACAGTGAAATACAGGCTCTTTTCAAGCTCTGCCTTCATCTGTGCGATTTCATCGGCTGTCATATCTGCTATACTATTGTCAAGTTTCCATTCCTTGATTACAGCACCGTGACCGTAAGGATATTCGTTGAAGTTGGATTTTCCGATTTCATTGCTAACCGATACAGTAGCGTTTGCCGTTTTAAGCGTTACCGGGTGTACGTCTGTGTCAAGATAGTAGCCTTCGGGAGCTGTAAGCTCCTTGACATAGTATGTTGTACCTGTTGCACTGCTTATAGGTAAGTTGTTGCAAGTGTACACTCCTGTAGCTGTTTCGATAATCTCTGCATTTACAAGTGTGCTGTCAGTGTCCGACTTATACGCCTTTGCTACTGTCTTGCAAGTGCTGTCGGTATAGATACCGAATGTAGCACCTGTTACCTTTTCGCCGGTCTTTGCGTCAACCTTGTTGATAACAATGTGACCGAAAGGCTTATTTTCAAACGTTGCAGTAGTAGTTGCATTGCTCTTTACTTCAATCGTCTGATTTGCAGGCGTGATATATCCGACTGTCTTGCCGTCCTTTACTTCCTTTACGGTATAAGTACCGATAAGGAGGTTTGATATATTGATTTCGCCCTTTGCGTCTGTTGTGTATGTCTTGGTTGCTACGGGTGTGCCGTTAAGAGCCGTGCCGGAAACTTCAAACTTCCAACCGGAAAGAACACCGTCTGCACTTCTCTTGACTATCTTTATATTGCCCTTCTGCGGAGCATTGGGGAACTTGTCGTTGCCGTTGATTGACACATCGACAACCTTGCCTGCGTCAGAAATTGTGAACTGATAGAATGTGTTGTCGATATTGTAATACTGCGGTGCTTTTGTTTCTCTGAGGTAATATGTGCCTGCCGGGATTTCGTCAAGCTGATATGTACCCTTTGATGTTTCTGCGAGCTTGCCGTATACAGTAGCCTTATCAGACTGATATACTGTAAACTCGGCGCCGCTCAGAAGTACATCGGGATGATCTGCGTCAACCTTTGTCGTTCTGACCGAGCCTAAAGGCGTTTCATAGAATTTCGATGTAGCGTTGTTTGATACTGCTACGGTTGAATTTGCCGTTTTAAGCGTTACCGGGTGTACGTCTGTGTCAATAGCGTAATGGTCGGGAGCTGAAAGCTCCTTTACATAGTAAGTTGTGCCATTCTTGCTCTCAATCGGCAGTAAATTGCAAGTGTACTTGCCTGTCGCACTTTCTGTGATTACAGCGTCTGTCAGAGTATCATCTGTAGCCGATGTATATGCCTGCGCAGGAATTTCACATTCAGCGTCCGTATAGATACCGAATGCAGCACCGCTCAGAGCAGTGCCTTTTACGCTGTCAACCTTGTTGATAACGATATTCGCATACGGCTTGTTCTCGAAGTTGACAGTTGTTACAGTATCGGTCTTAACCTCAAGGTCTTTGCTGTTCTCGGTAATATAACCGACTGTCTTTCCGGTCTTGACCTCTGTAACCTTATAATCACCGATACGGATATTACTGATTGTGATTGTACCCTTTGCATCGGTAGTAAAGGTCTTGTCATAACTCTGTCCGGTCTTGGCTGTGCCGGTTACTCTGAACTGCCAGCCGGAAAGTACACCGTCCGCACTGTGCTTTACAATACTTATCGTACCCGTCATTGCCTTGTTGGTAAACACTTTCTTTACCGAGCCTGCAGGTGTGATCGTGAATGTTACGGGATCAATCGAGAAACTGTAACCTGTTGTACCGCTTACTTCATACACTGTGTATTCTTGTCTTGCGGGAAGCTCATTTGCAACAAAGTTATATGTGGCTTTGTTCAGCTTTAATTCTGTACCGGTATTGTTCTCGCCTTTATAAGTATAACTGCCGTTTGAGCCTGTAAAGGTGAGATATTTGCCGTTGTGCTTGATTTTAAAAGCGACCTCGGCAAGTTTGTCATCGGGGATATTTTCAATAGCACCATTTTCATTTAAAAACTGCTTGTCAATCTGCACAGAGCCTGTCTTAAGCTGATTGTCAAGCTCAATGTCATCAAGGTCGATTACGGTGTTTGGATCACCATTGCCCAGGTCAATACGCTGGTCCCGGTTATCAACATCGTAATCCGTACCGCTGTACGTTTCGATTACAGCCAAGTAATACGGAGTGGTGTTAGTGCCGAACGATATAGTCATTTCGCCGTTTTCGTTCAGCTTGAGATCTGTCGCTGATGTTTTGGTTGACGAAAGCCCTTTGTATGTATAATTACCGTTAGAACCGGTAAATTTTATATAGTATCCTGCCGGCGGATTCGAGGAAACACTTCCGCTGTAGCCAAGCACCTGAAGGTTTACTGTAACCTTAGCGTACTGAGCTTTGAGCTGTGCGGCTGTCAGATTGTCCTCATCAGAGAAATGTTTTCTTATAACAACAACAGGTGTTGATTTGTTTGTAAAAGATACGCTTTTTGTTTCGCCCTTATTGGCGATAGTGACTGTCTTTGTCTGTGATTTGGGAGTATAACCGCTTGCGTTGTTTATCTCTGTTACAGTGTATGTTCCCATAGGGAGCTTGCTTACATTAAACTTACTGCCGCTGAGTTTCATACTGTTTGCAGAGGTCTGAGTGCCGGCATACACATATGCACCTGCGGAGCCTGTAACCTTGATATATTTACCGTCAGCGTTCTTTACGGTAAATGTTACATTCTTCTCAAGATTTGCAATCTGAGTAGCGGTCAATGTAGCGTCAGACAGCCATATTTTTTTAATATTGGCGGTACCGCTATCCTGGCTGTTTACGAAAGACACCGACGCTGTTTTGTTGGCTGAGATTGTGATTGTCTGAGATGCTTTGTTGACAGAATAACCCTCCGGAGAGCCGTATTCATAAACGGTGTACTTTCCGGTCGGAAGGTCGGAAACAGTGAAAGTACCTGTACCGGGATTAACATACAGCGATGTAGCTGTAGTCGATGTTCCTGTAAACGTATATGAGCCGCTGTACTTTGAACCGCTTACCGTAATGTACTTGTTATCAGCATTCTTGATACGGAAATATATCTGCTGATTATTCGAAATGCAGTTACTTGCTTCTATTGCGTTACCGTTGGTGTCTACCCAAGTCTTTATAACCTTGCCCGTACCGGTATTTCTCGTGTTTTTGAAAGTAACTGTTCCTGTGCCACCCGCCGTAACCGTCACCGTCTTACTAAGGTTACTGCGTGTATAGCACGGTATTCCTGCTCCATCAGTACCATACTCATAGACCGTATATGTTCCTGCAGGTAACGATTTTACTAAAAAAGTGTTACTTGAGTTTAATTTGAACTGGCTCACAGATCCGCTTGCAGAATAAGTATAGCTACCCGCAGAACCGGTTGCCTTTACAGCAGTTCCCGAACTGTTCTTTATCGTGAAATAGATGTCGCTGTTATCAGCTTTGGTGCTTGAGGTATCGTTATTATGCTGCCATACTTTTTTTATTTGAGCTGTGCCAATAGTATCAGTGTACAAGGATATTGAAGCAGTAACGGGGTCGTTGTCGGTATTTGTATAACCAACTGCATTCTGTCTACTCAACTGGCTTTCATCAACTATCAAAGCTACCGGTGAAGCCGTATCAAGCTCGTTTTGATATTTGCTTTTGGTTTTCTTGGCGGTAAGCGTTTTTCTGCTTGCGTACGCTATAGGCTGAGTTGATTTTATCGTTAATGTACCGTTAGTATTTTTTATTATTGATAAATAACTGTACTTTGAAATCGCCTTTGCCCAGTCAAAATATGATGAGCAGTTTTTATTGTCAGTAAGCGTAATAGAAAATGTGCCGTCATCATTTGTTGTCATCTTCTTTGGCGTAGGTGTCTGTCCTTCGCCTACTGCAAAACTTGGAATAGTTTTGTGTGATAATATTTGTTCTTTGATTTTATTGTAACAAGCCTTTACATTGCTTGCTACACTTGACGGCATATTAGCTGTATACACATTCAGTACACTTGACTCTGATGAGGTATTAAACCAATTATGCAGTATCGTCCAATTAATAATTTGGCTTGCTATATTCTCTACCTCATTGGAATAACCGTATTTGGTCTCCGATGCGTTTTTAATTGTGTATATCGCAGCATATTTCATTAGTTTTATCTGATTAGATGTATAATTGCGTTTTACCCAATCAGACAAATTAAAATCTTCAGCTGTAAAAATAGAAGTACCAGTTATACCGCTATCTGCCTCCGCATCCATACAATAAGCATATTCACCATTTGCTGAGCCTACATTGATTTTAACAAACTGTCCGTAAATTGATGTTCCAAGACCACTTCCCGAAAAGTTATAACTGTACGGATAATATGAAATGTAAAGTTTCTGTTTTCCGTTAATAACACTTTCGGACAATGCCCCTGCAAGCATTTGAAATGTTGTGCCGGTGATAACAAATACAGTTACCATCAACAATGAAGCAAGTTTTTTAATCACTTTTTTCATTTTCTTTTTTCCTTTCGTTAATTAATTTTATATATAAAAAAGCTGCCTTCTCAGACAGCTTTGAATTTTTTCTATTAAAATTTATTTGTCGGTTGACAACTATATCGCAGTTTGATATAATACTCACAATAACATTATAAAGGAGTTGTAATAATATGAGTAGCAAAAAAAGAAAGTTACATAAAAGACAAAGCGATGGGACTGCCAAGTCTTCACAATTGTTATCTAATGGATTAGCATTCGCTTCACTCCTTGTCTCTTTATTGAGTTTATATATTTCTATTTGGATAGGAACAATCGCTAATGAATTCAGCATAAAAAATTCGCATTTGAATTATTTTTTATCAGCTGATACTCCTGTTGTTGTTGACGATGTAGTATGCGATGAAACACCCAATTTCAGATATAACCTTACGCCTTATACAATACACTTTGATCCACTTTCTATATCCGGTGAATACAAAAAAGTTGTGTTTGCCGCAATTGACAACGGCAATATAGATATAACAGCGTTTTCACATGAAATTAATACACCTGAATATTCCGGTAACAGAGGGTATTATTTTCAATCAGGCGAAGTCATTGTTGTTGTTGAATTTGAAAAGGAATATATTTCATTCAATTTAAATAAATTTAACGAAAAAAGCCCTAATTATTCAATATTACATATAATCCTTCAAGGCTATAACGGAGAATATCAGATTTTCACTATGATTTACTCCACCACCAGCTTTAAGTCTTATATTCTCGACAACATTTCTCTAAACAGCATTTCATTGATTACGCAGATAAAAGAAGAACTTACAATTAATCAAGAAGTTTCTCAACTAATTAATCAAATAGAAAACGAACGTTATCTTGTTCGGAAAAAGCTTGATGCTTAATTCTACAAACAAAAAGGACTATATCAGCAACTGCAAGCAGTTGTTACATAGTCCTCAAAAAATGTGGTGTTTTTGTTTTATGCGCCATATATCACAAACAAAATATAATCTATTGTTCCATCGTCTACTAAGTTTGAACAGCCTATAAATCCCGGTCTGTCTTTTGTGTATGAAACAAATTCACTGTATGGTGTAAAATCTAAAACTGGAGTGTATCCTTCTTCATTGTAATACTTAATATCATTGCACATAAAAGTAATTGTACTAATGATTTCTTCATTTTTATTTATCACTTGTTCGTTTCTTGCTGATCCCCAAAAGTATGGGTGACCCTTAGTTTCATAAGTGGTATCCCAACTGCTGTTTTTATATACTTCACCATATTGACAATTAAGCCCAATCCAATTATCTTTATTGTCATAATACGGTCCATCGGGATATAACTCATAGGTTTTATCATAATTGGGTATGTCACTAACTCTCTTATACTTATAACCGTTCTTGTCAGCCCATTTGTAGCATTCTTCTATGATGTACTCACAGTCGGATTTTGTGAACTTCCATTTAGTTTCTGCCGGCTTACTTTCCTGCTTCTTTGTAGTAGTCGCAGGTTTTGAAGCAGCAACAGTAACCTTACTATCACTCAGATAATCGCCGTGTATAAAGCTACCGTCAGAGAGCTTGAAGTAGCCTGTATCGGTCTTGGCTGTTACTGTCACCTTGTCATTCACACTGTACAGCTTAACTGTGTCAGCGCCGAGTACAGCTTTCTTACGGCTGTAGCAGTCTGTGTTGACGTACTTTGTACCGCTTGCCTTGCTCTCCGTCCATTCGGGTGTGGGCTTTGTTGTGGCGGCGGTTGTTGTCGTTGCCGGCTTTGGCTTTGCCGTTGTTACCGCTTTTGTGGTGGTAGTGGTAGTTTCAGCCTTTTTTGTTTCCTGTGGCTTTGTGGTGGTCACTGCTGTGATAGCTGTGGTCTGAGCAGTAGTTGTTTCTGCTTTCGGCTCATCAATCCTATCCATCACCGTTCCCGTTACTGCCGGAGCGGTAGTTGTGGTAACTGCCGTTT
>ULYN01000647.1_pt1 | contig 25931 bp, 20 predicted proteins | sample 1962311 | NCBI WGS metagenome assembly ULYN01 (sample SAMEA4835867, study PRJEB28245) | human gut metagenome | biome: gut microbiome; material: fecal sample | place: Denmark | collected 2008 | reverse complement strand
TGTTTTTTCTTCATTATATCCGGGCAAAAGAAAGGCACAATAAGAAATGCGTAATCTAACATCCACGATGCAAAAACTAAGATGTTGCGTGAAAAAGAGCGAAAAAACGCCGCTTCTTTGCGAAGCGGCGTCCCCTTTCATCAAGGAATAGGGATCAGTATTTTTAGCCGGTACATTCTTTCTTCCTGTTGGAAGCTGCACTGACCGCCGTATTTCTCTACGGCTTTTTTGATGTTGGGAATACCAAATCCATGTACGAAGTGATCTTTCTTTGTGGTTCCCTCTACAAGATGGTTTCCGGGTGCGGTATTGTTTTCCACAGTGATAATCAGCATATCCCGAACGCGCTCGGCCCTGACAGTAATCAGCCGCTTATACTCCGGCAGATTTTCGCTTGCCTCTATTGCATTGTCAATGGCGTTGCCGAAAATGGTGCTGATGTCCAGCGGCTCCATGAAGTCGATCCCGTGAAAGTCAACCACAGCGGAAAAATCAATCTGTTTTTCGCGGGCCTTTGCCGCCTTATCTTTCAGAATGATGTCCAGAAATCCATTTCCCGTATGCACATAGTCCTCATAGTCTGCAATTTGGGAGCGCAGCGTTTCCGCCATCCGGCGTGTTTCTTCTGTGTTCTGCCTGCTTTCCATTACAAGCAGGTGGTTTTTCAGGTCGTGGTAGATGGAGCGTATGCGTTCTTCGTCTTTGAGCTTGTCCGAATAATAGGCGTACTGCTGCTGAAGCTGTGCAATCTGCACCTTGTCCCGCTGCTCCTGCTCCCGTAAATACAGAATATTTTTGGCGTACATAAAAATCATCATAAAAATGGCAGCCACTACACCGCTACTGATGTACAGCGTCAAATCTGCTGATTTTTCTAAATTCAATAAATTGAAACTAGCAAAAATTGTAATGGTAAGGGCAATCAGAAAAACGACAGTTAAAATTATACTGTCTTTCAACTGCACACTATATTTGAAATGTCTCAGCATTAAATAAATCACACCAAGCACAAGCAATCGAGCCACAAATGCAATAGCGTAGATTTCCCATCTCAGAAAAACTTGACCGTCTACCTGTACTGATTGATTATTGCCATACAACCAATCTCCAATGCTGAGATAGATAGATTCTGATAAGAAAACTATCACAACAAACCATATTTCAGTTACTGTAACAATCTGATATACTGTGTCCTTATAGCATATTTTCAAAATTGCAATGACAAATATACAAATCAGCGGCATTTTCCAAGCGCCAAGTTCCGTAAACCAAGTCAGGGCATAAGCCCACACTATCACCGCTATCATAGGGATAAATTTATTGATTGCAGACTGAAGCCGAGGCTCCTTACATAAACATCGGCTGACTACATATAAGCAAAAGCCCTCTGCTATCGTGGATAAAATATCCAAAACTTGATATACCCACATCACAGCATATCCCCCCAATAGTCCGTCAGCCGTTCCATAAACTCTTTGCGCTTCGGCTGGCTGATGGGAATGATCTCACCTGAAATCAACTCAATGTCCAGCTTTTTAATGCCTTTCACATAGAACAGATTGACTATATAGCTGGTATGACAGCGCACAAAGTCTTTGTCGCAAAGCTCCCGTTCCATTTCTTTCATGCTCTTATAACAAATGATATTTTCCTGCTCGGTATGGAACATCAGATTGCGGTTATAGGTTTCAATGTAGCGGATGGATTTCAGGGGAACCTTGTATTTCCCTGTGTCGTTGGCAATCACCAGAGAGGGATTTTCTTCTTTCTGGCTGCGCTCCACGAATTTATCCAGTTCCGATTTTAACCGGGCATATTTCAAGGGCTTGATGATATAGTTGGTCGCCTGATACTTATATCCCTCAAGCCCGTACTGGGTTAGCGTAGTGAGGAAAATAATTCCCACACGTTCATCCATCTGCCGGATGCGCTCGGCAGCATGAAGCCCGTTCACCAGCTTCATGCGAATATCAAGGAAAATCAGGTCAATGGTCGTGTTGTATTTCTCGATCAGCTCCATGCCGTCATAGTAGGGGGTAATCTTTATGTCCCGGCCCGTTTCCTTGCTGTATTGGTTCAATAGGTCAGTCAAATACTGAACAAAGTCTTTTTCATCGTCACAGATTGCTATGTGTAACATCGGTTTACCTGCTTTCCTTATATCGTCTATCGGCGGGCTTTTCTGCCTCTTTGGGGAGCAACCAGACACCAGCCATTTTCACAGCGCCGGGAATACGCCCATCGACGCAGTAATAGTTGACTTGACGGGACGAAACGCCCCATTTCTCACTTGCCTCTTTGAGTGTCATGTAGTCCATATCCATACCTCCGACAACATTTCTTATTATATTTCATCTACTCGAAGAACACAAGGCGGAAGATATGTCGGAAGTGTAAAGGCGGCCTGCATCTGCAGGCCGCCTTGGTTGATGGTATTCTGTTCAGTCTTTGCGCCGGATCACGGGAACCTGTTTTACCTTTTTCCCCACAGTCCGCCGTTCCAGAGCAAACACCATATCGCTGGTGCGCTCAAAAAATCCGATGTCCTTTTTCCAACTCATGCCGCATTTACAGTGCTGCAAGCCGATGAACTGCTGTTTCATTTTCCTGCCGCAGACCGGGCAGACCTTGTTGCTGGCTCCCATGCCGCCACCGCCTTTCCATGTCCCGATTATATCATATCCGGGCGGCGCGTTCATCTATAAACGCGATCCTGGATCGCATATCGTAAGCCTTGGACCTTTCCCAGCAGCCAGGCCGCCGCAGTCGGCAGCCCCATTGGGCTGATAAGAAAGGCAATCACCAGCAGGATGATGCCGTTTTGCAGGGAGTAGGTCACAAGCACAGCCACCCCTAAAAGCGCCACCACCAAAGCGGCCAGCCCCAGGACCATGCCGGTGCAGTACAAAAGGATGGTACAAATCCAGACGAACAGAGTCAGGGCGGCCACCAGGGGCGCGGCCAAAATTTTCAAAATCAATCTCATCACACTTCCTCCTTCATACATTCCTCATACATCGCCTGCCGCTTCTTTTGGATTTCCCGCATTTCCTGTTCGGTGGGGTCCCGGTCCTCATCGGTGACAACATATTCCAGGTAATTCACATAGGCATCTAACAGGGCATCCCGCAGGTCCTCCGGGGTCTTGCAGAACTCGGCGCTGAACCATTCCTCCCGGCGGTTGTTCCAGGCCAGCAGCGTATAGCCCCGGCTGGTCTTTACCACCTCATAGTCAGGGTCGGCTTCCAGATACGGGCCGAACACCTTCAGCACTTTTTCGTGTGTCAGCATATCGTCATCAGCTCCTTTACCTCGTGCGCTGTTTTCGTTTCTGATTTCAGCATAGCGGCCCCGGCTCCTTTTTGCAAGGATGCGGCCAAAAAAGAAAGCGGGGCGGCAAGCCAAAGGTCTGGCCGCCGCCCCGCACCCTTATTTCAGGGCCGCCAATGCCGAGAGGATATGTTCCGCCGCCTCCCACAGCTTTTCCTGTCCCTGCCGAAGATCTTCCAGGTCGGCATCATAGATGCGACCCGTCTCATGGACGCGCTGGGTGAGCTGGTTTAAGTTGTTGCTGCTCCGGCGCAGCAGGGATACCATCTCCCGAAGCTCCGGCAGTTCCAGACGGACCACATAACCGTCCAGGGCCATCTTCCGCAGATAGGCCGCCATGTTCTGTGTGCCGAGCTGGGCCATCTTTGCCTCAATCAGCTCCCTTTCCTCCGGCGTAACGCGGAATTTCAGTTGGATTTCCCGTTCCCGGTTCGCCATGTCAACGCTCCGCCTCTATCTTTTTGGCCGGGGCAGCGCGCCGGGGAGCTGCCGGAGCCTTTTGCAGCTTCTCCCGGACAGAGGGCTTTTCCCGTTCCCCGGCAAGCTGCCGCACCTGCTTCAGAAACAGGTCGGTCAGGCCGGGATTGCAGCGGTCCACCACCAGATACTCGCTGTGCCGGTCCTGGGGAGCGCCCTCCGGCATGGGCATCGTGCTGGCCCATGTCTTATTATCGCGGGAGATACGCCCATCCCATTCCTTATGCCGGACCGTGTTGGCCAGCACATACTGTACCCGGTCCGGCCCAAACCGTTCCAGTACATCGTTCACAGCGGCTTCGGCATCCAGCCGGTTATTGCGGTAATGGCGGCTGACCGCCTGCTCGATGGCCTCCTTGCAGGCATGGCTTGCCTGAAACGAGGCGTTGTATTGTGCCATCTCCCCATGCTCGGACGCATACGCCGCCGAATGGGGATAGAGGGGCGTGTTTTTCAGTTTTTCCTGGGCCTGATACAGCTCGTTTGCCCTGGTTTCAATGGTGTCCCGAATCACATCCATGTAGCTGGTTTCCAGCTTCTCAAAGTCCTTGTAAACATCGGCCAGCGGCGCGGGCGAAGCCAGAAGCGCCTTTGCCTGGGCCTCGGTCAGCTCCAATTCCTCCATGCACATCACGATGTCCTCCCGGACCGTGTACTCGTAGGCATGGTTCAGGACCTCCGCCGCAGGCTGGCTTTTCAGCCAGTCGCGGTACTTGTCCTGTTCAGCAGCCATCTTTTCATAGAGGGCTGTCAGCATTTCTTCCTGTGTCATGGTTATCGCACCTCCTCATGGGTTTTGGATTTTTTGTCTGCCGCTCTTGGCGGCATGGGACGGCGAAGCCCCTCCAGGACGGAGGGGCGTGTACTTTTGGCAACGATGGTTTCCTGCGGGCCGGGGGCCTTGCTGTCGATGTTGAGCAGCGTGTCCAGCTCCGTCAGCCGGGCCGATTTCTCCCGCAGCTCATCCTCATAAGGGAAGGGCCTGCCGACTTCTTCCTTTGCGGCGGCCTGCTGCTGGTAGAGGTTATCAAGCTGGGCTTTCACGCTTTCCAAACGCTGGGGCATCTGCGCCAGGGCATTGTCGATGCGGGTCAGGTTGCCGCGCGGGTCTGCGCCCAGGGTGGCCTGATGGGTCATCTGGCCTTTCAGTTGCATAGTGTATTCCTGGCGGAAAGCATCAAAGGACACCGACATGGCGAAGCCCCGATAACTTCCCACCTGGACCGGCTCGGCGTTTTTCACTTCCTTACAGGCATCCAAAAGGGCAGCACCGGCGTTCTCTTTGTCGGTGAGGGTATCGCCCCGCACCTCCATCCCGGCAAAGCTGTCCGCCGGGTGAGGATGGGCGGCCAGTGTTCCCATATCTGCCTCAAGCCCCTTGATGAAGCCTTTGTGCTTTTCGATCTGCTCCGGGAAGTATTTCAGAAGATTATCCTCCATCTGGTACTGCTTGCTTTGGTGGTCGGCCTTCATCAGTTTCAGGCGGGACACATCCACATCCAGGTCCATGCGCTCCTTGATGCGGGGGTCCCCGGCGCACAGGGCCTTGATCTCGGCAAAGGAAAGCGCCGTTTCATCCACATCATCACAGCTTCGCACCGGCGATTTGGAGGACATGATTTGGCTGATGAATTTCTGCTTGTTCTCCACCGTCTGCCAGAGGTATGCGTCAAAGGTCCCCTCGGTCACATAGCGGAACACATGAACCTTTTCATTCTGGTTGCCCTGACGCTCAATGCGGCCTTTGCGCTGGGCCAGGTCGCCGGGCCGCCAGGGGCAGTCCAGGTCATGGAGCGCCACAAGGCGGTCCTGCACATTGGTTCCGGCTCCTAATTTTTGTGTACTGCCGAACAAAACACGCACCTGGCCGGTACGGACTTTAGAGAACAGCTCCTTTTTCCGCACTTCGGTATTGGCTTCATGGATAAACGCGATCTGTTCGGCGGGCATCCCCTGGGCGATGAGTTTCTGCCGGATGTCCTCATACACCGTAAAGGCCGGTTCCGGCTCCGACAGCGGCACCGCATCTTCCAGGGCGTGCAGGGTCGGATTGTCCAGCGCCTTTGCCACTTTTCTGGCGGGGCTTGCCTGGGGTGTGGAAATATCGCAGAAAACGAGCTGGGTCAGCTTATCCGCCTGCCCGTCCCGCCAGATCTGCATGATATTATCCACACACTGATTGACCTTGGTTCCCGGCTCATCCGGCAGCAGCGGGTTGATGATCCGCTGGTCCAGCCCCAGCTTGCGGCCATCGCTGGTAATCTTGAGCATATTGTCCTCCCTGGGGTCAATGCTCCCGCCGTGTACCTTGGCCGCCCGCTCAGAGAGGGCCTTCACCATCTCTTTCTGGTGTTCGGTGGGCTGGGCCACGATGTTGTGGTATTCCACCTCCGGGGTAGGAAGATGGAGCTGGTCGGCGGTCTTGATGTCCGCGATCTCTTTGAACAGGTTCATCAGCTCCGGCAGGTTGAAGAACTTGGAGAACCGGGTCCTGGCCCGGTAGCCGGTCCCTTCCGGGGCAAGCTCCAAAGCGGTCACTGTCTCCCCGAAACGGCTGGCCCAGCAGTCAAAGTGCGCCATGCCCAGCTCCTGAAGCCGGTCATATTGGAGATACCGCTGCATGGTGTAAAGCTCCGTCATGCTGTTGGAAACCGGCGTGCCGGTGGCAAAGATAACGCCCCGGCTGCCCGTGATCTCATCCATATAGCGGCACTTGGCAAACATATCGCTGGATTTCTGTGCGTCCGTAGTGGAGAGGCCCGCCACATTCCGCATCTTGGTATAGAGGAACAGGTTTTTATAGTTGTGCGCCTCGTCCACAAAGAGTCGGTCCACGCCGAGCTGTTCAAAAGTCACCACATCATCCTTGCGGCCTTCCGCTTGCAGCTTTTCCAGTCTGGCCTCCAGGGATTTCTTGGTCCGTTCCAACTGTTTCACCGTGAAGCGTTCCCCGCCGCTGGACTCCACCTCGGAGATGCCCTCGGTGATTTCCCATATCTGTTCCCGCAAAAGCCGCTCCTGGCGTTCCTTGCTGATGGGGATTTTCTCAAACTGGGAGTGTCCGATAATGATGGCATCATAGTCGCCGGTGGCGATCCGGGCGCAGAACTTCTTGCGGTTGTGCTTCTCAAAATCCTTTTTGGTTGTCACCAGGATATTGGCCGAAGGGTACAGCCGCAAAAACTCCGAAGCCCACTGCTCGGTCAGGTGGTTCGGGACCACAAAAAGGGATTTCTGGCACAGCCCCAGGCGCTTGGCCTCCATCGCGGCAGCCACCATCTCAAAGGTCTTGCCCGCGCCCACCTCATGGGCCAGCAGCGTATTGCCGCCGTACAGCACATGGGCGATGGCATTTTTCTGATGCTCCCGCAGGGTGATGGACGGGTTCATGCCGCCAAAGACGATATGGCTACCGTCATACTCACGGGGCCTGGTACTGTTCATTTCCTCGTTGTACTGGCGCACCAATGCCTGCCGCCGCTGCGGGTCCTTCCAAATCCAGTCCTTAAACGCCTCCCGGACGGCCTGCTGCTTCTGCGCGGCCAGGGTGGTTTCTTTGGCGTTTAACACCCGGCGCTCTTTTCCGTCTGCATCCTCCACGGTGTCATAGATACGGACATCCCGCAGGTTCAGGCTGTCCTCCAGGATTTTATAGGCGTTGGCCCGGTTGGTCCCGTAAGTGGTATAGGCAGCCACATTGTTGTAGCCCACAGAGTTTTTCCCCGTCACCTGCCATTCAGCGGTGTAAGGGACATACTTCACCTCGATTACATCCCGCAGATAGGGCGGGGTCTTGAAAGTCTCATACATAAACTGCTGGATGTATTCCTTGTCAATCCAGGTCGCACCCAGCCGCACCTCAATCTCCGAGGCATCCAGGTCCTTGGGCTGGGCGGCAGTGAGCGCCTCCACATTGATGGAAAACGCCGGATCGCGCTCCGCCGCCCGCTGTGCCTGGCGCAGCTTCTGCCGGACATTGCCGGACAGGTATTCATCGGTGGTCACATAATGAGGCGTTCCATCCGGCTCCGTCTGTCCCGGCACCTGGAAGATCACGCCCCGCAGTTCCTCGGCCAGCTCATCCCCGGTCCTGCCGGTGAGCGAAGCCATATAGCCCATATCCACACAGGCTTTCTCCGAAATGGAGACTGCCAGGGCTTCGGCGGCGGTGTCCACAGAGGCCACCGCCTCATGGGGCTTAATGGTCCGCTTGGTGAACATATCCGCCTTTCGTTCCAGCCTGCCATCCTCGTCCAGCACCTCCAGCGCACAGAGCAGGTAATAGCTGCTGTCATCGGCGAAAGCCAGCCGGTTCGCCCGGTCATTGATAAGGCCGTACTTGGCAGAAAAGGCATCATAGAGCCGGTTCAGCTCCGCCATCTGTTCCCGGATGGCGGCATCCGGCATGGCGGCGTTCATTTCCAGGTCGATGAGCCGCTGCACACAGTCACGCAACTCCACCAGCCCTTTGACGCGGGCCTCGGCGGTGGCGTTTAAGTCCGGGCGCACCATGCGGCTGTTTTCCCGGTAATACACCGCGCCATCCACCACCGTGTAAGAATAGTTTTTCACATCCGGGTCTGCCGGGAGGGAGGTGTCGATGTCCTCGCCTTCGCCCAGCTCCGGCAGCTCGGCCTCGGTATAGCGGCCCTGGATATGCTGCATTGCTTCATGGAGCTGCTGTTCCAGGTCTGCGCCTTCCCTCGGATTGCAGACGAGCTGGGGGCCAAACGGCCCGGTCACAATATCCAGGTCGCCCAGTACCATTTCCGGGTGGGTACGGAAGTAGCGGTTCATAGTCACATGGTCGTGCCGTTCCCGTCCGTCCTTATCCGTATAAGTGTTTGTGCGTAACAGGTCTGTCTCCACCCATTCCGGCAGCGGTTCACCCTGCATCCGGGGAACCTCCCGCTTTTGCAGGAAAACAATGTCCATCGCAATATCTGTCCCGGCATTGGCCCGGAAGGTGGTGTTCGGCAGGCGGACCGCGCCCAGCAGGTCACAGCGCCGGGCCATATACTCTCTGGCGTGCGCGTCCTTTTTGTCCATCGTGCCGCCGCTGATGCCATTGGAGGTGATGAAAGCGATGATGCCGCCTGCCCGCACCTTGTCGATGGTCTTGGCAAAGAAGTAGTCGTGGATCAGCAGGTTATGCCGGTCATAGGGCCGGTCACTCACCCGGTAGTTTCCAAACGGCACATTTCCAATGGCAAGGTCAAAAACGCCATCCGGGTACTGCGTTTTCTCAAAGCCGTTGACCTCGATGCGGGCATTGGGATAGAGCTGGCGGGCGATGCGCCCGGTGATGCTGTCCAGCTCCACACCGTACAGCTTGCTTTCGCTCATGCTTTCCGGGAGCATCCCGAAGAAGTTGCCCACGCCGCAGGACGGTTCCAGAATGTTGCCGCTGTGAAAGCCCATCTGTTCCACGGCCTCATAAATGGCGCGGATCACCATAGGGCTGGTGTAGTGGGCGTTCAGGGTGGAGGCCCTGGCCGCCTCATATTCCTCCGGGGTCAAAAGTTCTTTCAGCTCGGCATACTCCTTCGCCCAGGCGGTTTTGGACGGATCGAAAGCCTCCGGCACGCCGCCCCAGCCCACATAGCGGGAAAGGACTTCCTGCTGTTCCGGGCTGGCCTGCTGGCCCGCTGCTTCAAGCTCCTTCAACAGCCGGATGGCGGTGATATTGGCCTGATATTTGAGCCTCGGTCCACCTTCCCCCAGGTGGTCATCCGTGATGCGGAAGTTCTGCCCGGTTCGGCGGGTCTGGTCCGTGTTTTCTTGATGGTCAGCCTGCTCCGCGGATAAGGCCGGTTCCGGCGGCGTGGGTTCCGGCTCATCTACGCGCAGCCGTTCCACCACCACATCATAGGGAAGTCCGTTTTTGTCCCCCGGATAGACCGTTACCGGCTCAGAAGTAATTTCCGGCGCAGGGGGTTCTTTTTCCTCCGGCGTGAACAGTCCGGCGTTTCGCTCATCCTGACGCAGCCAGGTTTCAAACTGCTCCCGGCTGATGACATCATAGCTCCAGGCATAAGGCCCGGTGTAAATGCGGACTGTTGTTTCTTCGATGGCATCAATCGTGCCGGTGATGGGGTGGTCGGGCGCGGGGAGCGTTACCTGATCGCCCACCTGGTAGGACGGGGTTCCTTCCAAGGGAGGGATGTGCCGGTCTGCGAAGCCTTCCGGGTCCTGGAAGAAGCCGTCCTGCTCTTTTACATACAGCCCCCGCAGAAGCGGTGCAAGTTCCTCCCAGCGGTATGCCAGCGTTGCAAGTTTTCGTTCCTCATGGTCCAGGATTTCCACCTCAACGCTGGTGGTAAAGGTGCGGTAGTCCGCTATATCCCCGGTCACAAGGTCCATCGTCTCCACGCGCCCGGAATATAGCTCGGAAAGGCGTTTGGCGATTTTGGTGTTGCCCTCGCCATCCCGCAGCCAGCGGGAAATGTACTCCTTGTCCTGCCAGGTAAACAGGCCGGAAGTCAGCACTTCCCGCAGGTCCTGGTCCGCTTTCTCCGGGTCGGCGGAAAGGAACTCGGTAATGGGGCCGTTTCTCAGGTCGTTTTTCAGAAGCTGCTCAAACCGTTCCCGGCTCTCGGCCCGGAAGATGGGGTAAGCCATGCCGGAAGGAAGAAGCTGTACCGTATCCTCCCGCAGCTCCGTAATCTGGTATTCCTGATTTTCCAGATAGACCGTATCGCCTTCATGGTAGACCGGCGCGGCAGGGTCATAGACCTTTTCCTCCGGGATGGCCTGCTGGATGGCCTCGTATTCCTCATCGGAAACGGTAATGTCAATCTCATGGGTCGGCTCCCCGTTCCCGATGGTGATGGCGTCTCCCTCGCGGGTGACGGGCTGCCCGGATAAGTCCGGCACAGGCGGCTCCGGCCCTGGCTCGGTGCGTTCCTCGGCTGCGATGGCCTCCACATCCCGCATCACCTGCCGGATGAAAGGATCATTGTCCAGTTTTTCCGGGTCCGCCACCTGGCCGTCCACGATCCCGCGCTCGGCCAGGGCCTCCCGGATGGCAATAGGGTCGATGTTGTCAAAACGGTCCTGTTCTTCTTGGGTATAGAAGCGATCCTCCTTGATGAGCTGGGCGATCCGGCGCTGTACTTTGGGCCACGGCACATCGCCCGCCGCGCCATCCGCTGTGACGGGAAAGGCAGGCAGCGCATCGCCGTATTCCTGCCGCAGCCAGGCGGCGGTGTCCTTTTCACGGGCATGGTCCTTCATGTAGCGGACAACCGCGTGCTTGCTCTCGATGTTGCCGTTCCATTCCTGGATGGCGGCATCAATGTCGGCCTGGGTAAGCGCCCGGCGAGGGGCCGCCGGTGCTGGCGGGGCCGGTTCCGGCTCCGGGACAGCAGAAGGGCCAGACGCGAAAACGCCTGGCCCTTCATCAATCCGCCGTATTTGTTCCTGTTCCGAGGGGAACAGGGTTAACTGTATATAAGTTCCGTCAGAAGGATTTCCTCCGCCTGGGCTTTGCAGTTGTTCATCAGCCCCACCCAGGTCATCGGATCGCGGGCTTTCAGTTCCTCCGTCACGCCCGCGGTCTGCATCAGCTCCGGCATCATCAGCTCCAGCCGCCGGTTCATGGTCTGCTCGATCTCGTTCAGATGCGGGTACAGTTTCCCGCTCACCATCATGGCGTTGAACAGGACCGGTCGATGCTCCTTCAGATAATCCCGGCGCATCCTCCCGTACCGGCCCAGGGGCTTCGTTTCTTCCAGCTTCAGGTCGGGGATCAGGTAATCTCCGTTCCTCGTGTAAGTCAGGTTGTTCTCCATGTGTGACGCTCCTTTCCGCGAATTTGGCTCGTTCATAGTTTTGGATGGTAATGCCGATCTGCCGCAGCACCTGCTGGTTGCTCTGGCTGACCGCCGTTCCCAGGGCGGCCACCGCCTCCGGGGTGTTGAAATCGAAGATGCTTAAAAAGTCCTCATAGTCGAAGTAGCCTTCCGGCTCCAGGCCACACCGGGACAGCAAAGAGTAGGTAATGCTGACCGTTGCGGCATTTCTGAACTGCACTCCGATGTTAAATTCATCATAGTCTTTCAGAAAGCTCCCGTCAACGATGTCGAGGATGTCCCGCTTGTGTTCCACCCAATACTCACTGACAAGCTGGGCGGCGATGCTTTCAAGCTGCTCTGCCAGGTTGTTTTCAGGCGGCACTCCAAACCGTTCGGTGAGCGCCTGGGCCACCGCCGCCTCATGCTCCGGGCGAAGCTCCCACAGGAAGGGGTGGCGTGAATTTTTCCGCAGGCCGGTGTCGGAAATGTCGAACACATACCGAAGCCGGGGCTTTTCGCGGGAATTGTCCACAAGAGCGATGCCCTTGGAGCCGCGCCGCACATACCGGCGCATGGTGTCGTTCCAGAGGTCATATTCCGCACAGGCCGTTGCGTCCGGGCGCTGGGCGAAGATCATAAGCTGCTCGTGGAAGGGGTACTTATACAACCGGGAGGCGGTGGTGAGAAATGCCGTCCATCTCTGCCAGCTATCCGTCAGGTGTGTGGCGGTGTAGCTGGCCATCGCAGAATAAAATTCCAGGTTACTCATCATAGGCATTGTCCTCGCTGTCAAAATCCGGGTACAGTTCCAGCTCGGCAAATGCTTCATCGGTCATGGCGGACAGCTTTTTTAGGGCAGAGTCGGTAAGCTCCAAAAGCTCCGTCTCATCTGCGCCCAGGTAGCCGCGCATCTCGGTGAGGGCCTCGATCAGCTCCTGGCGGGTCCCGTCCCCGGAATTGTAAATGCACATCAGGTTGATTTCTTCAAAGGTAAAGTTGTTCATATCAAAGCTCCCTTTCCGCGCTCCTTTTGGGCGCTGTCTTTTTCCGCTCCTGTTTCGGACTCTGCCGGAGCTGTTCCATCACAGATTTTTTCTTGTCCCGTTCCTCCCGGTGGACGGCATCTGCCAGGTCCATCAGGGAAATGGGCTGTCCGCTTCTTGCCTGCGCCTCCAGCTCCGCAACCGTTGCTTTGGGGCCGTTGTTGATGATGCCGTCAATCATGCCGTAATCATCCTCCACGGTCATTTCCGCATTTTTCAGCGGATTGGACGGGAGAAAGCCGGGGATTTCCTGAAAACCAACGCTGTCGCAGTAATGGCAGGATACCACGCCATCCCTTTTTATCGCAACGATGTCGCTGACGCTCATGGATGGGCTGTGGAAGTCTGCCGGGCGGTGAAAGTTAAACTGTTCAAACAGCTTGTGAAGCCGCCCGTCAATGCTGCCGGTTTCCGAAAGCGGGGCGGTATAGACCAGATCATAGTTGCCCCGTTCCACAGAAAGGTCGTGGGCATTCAGCCAGTCCATGTTCATAAAACGAAGTCTCTGCGGGTCATTCTCGGCCACCTGATAAATGGCGAAGCAGTCTCCCTCATGGGAAAGAAATGCCTGTTCCCGTTCTTTCTGATGGTTCAGACGGTCCTGCACCCGCGTATCAAACTCCGGGCTTTCCTCCCATTCTTCGCGGGAAACAGCATACATGGTCCCGGCGGCCTGGGTGTCAAATTCCTCCCGGTCAAACAGCATCTCCGCGCCGCCGCCATCTACCACCGCATACACGGTCAGATCCCGCTCGTAAAGCTCTATCGCCCGCTCTTTGGAGAGGGGGAGCATATCTCCGTCCCGGTAGCCGCACTTTTCCAAATCATCCAGCGTGAGCATCGGGTCCGGCATGGGGTACTCATCCAGCGTCTGCTCCGGGGCATCCGGCAGCATGGTACTCTCCGGGACGGCGGCCTGGGCCGCTGCCTCCTGCATCTGCTGGTAGGCCGCCTCCTGCAAGGTTTCGATCATGGCAAGGGGCGCATACTTGATGGACTGGCCTCCCAGGTCGTGCATCTCGCAGATTTTCAGGGCGGCGGTAGACAGGGGCAGCTCCGGCGCATCCAACTGGCCGCCATCCATCTGGTGGAGGGTGTCTTTGTCATAGAGGGTGTAGTCATAGCCGCCCTCGGTGGTTTGCAGATGCAGATACACCGCTTCATCCAGAAGCAGCAGTTTTTCCTGTACAGGCGCAAGCTGATCCAGCCGCTGCATCAGCTCCGCAGCCTTTGCGGTATCTTCCCCCGGCTCATTTTCATCCAGGACGCTTTGAAGCCATTCCTGGACACTATGCGCTCCGCCATGCCGGAGAGAAGCCGCAAGGTCTTTCACCGCAGCCTCCCGGTCCTCCACCTGGTCCCGATATTCATAAGGGTCAAACTCAAAGGCAAACTGGTCGATGTCGGCGGCAAGCCGGTCGATGGGGTCCAGCTCCGGCGCGGCGGGTTCCTCCGCAGCCGGTTCTTCCACAGCCGGTTCTTCCACAGCCGGGGGTGTCTGCTCCAGCTCCTTTTTCTGCTCGGACAGGTCAATGCCCTGTTCCTTGCAAACCTCGGCAAAGTGCTTTTCGATACCGGCAATCATGCCGCCAGCAGCTTTGTTGATGGTATTCAGGCAGGCGCGAAGCTCCGACAGCTCCCGGTCCTTGCAGTAGGAGGCCACATAGCCGAAGCTGTTCTCACCGGTTTCGATGCCGAAATACTGGCAGACCATGTAGGAAGTGCTTTCCGCCTCGATTTCCTCGATCTGGTGTGTCTTGGGCTTCGGCGGTTCTTTGTCCGGGTCCCCGGCAGCGGCCTCCATCCGCTGCTTTTCATAATTGTGCAAGGTGGCATGGGTCATCTCATGGATGCAGGCGCATACGGTCTGGACCTCGCTCATCCCTCGCCGGATGGCAATGCGCTGGGTGGTGGGGCTGAAAAAGCCGTCCATGTTGTCCTGCATCGGCTCGATGGTCAGGGGGACCGGCGAAGTGCGCCGCAGAGCCTCCATAAAAGCCTCGTAGTGCTGGACATTCCCGAACAGGTCGGCAGCAAGCTGGGGCAGCGGCTTTCCCTCGGTCTGTGCGTAGTCAAACACTTTGATAGGCCGGAAAGTGGGGATTTCAATTTCCTTTTCCTCCATCACCACTTTGCCGTTGGCATCCAGCACCGGGGCCTTGGTGTCCGGGTCGAGCTTCTGTTCCTCGATTTTCTTCTTGTAAGGTGTGGGGGCAATAATCGTAATGCCATGTTCGCCCCGCTTCACATGGCGCTCAAATTGCTGCCACTTGTTGTAACCGGCCACTTTGGTCGCGTTAGGGCGCTGTAAGCGAATGAGCATCTGGTTATTGACGGAGTAGGTGGGAAAGCGGGACATGACTTTCAGATACTCGGCATATTTGTCGCTGTCAAACACTTCCCGGATGCCTGCCTCGATCTTCTCACCCAGTTCTTTCAGGCGTTCCTTGTTGGTGGGCTTATCAGCCATGAGGGTTCAGCTCCTTTCCTGAAAAAATAGGCCCCCACAGGGGAAGAAAACTCATCCCTTGCGGGGGCGGAAATGTAACGGTTTCAAACACGGTTTTGAGGGGTTCAGGGGAAAACATACGGCAACGCACAAACGGGGCCGGAAATGCCTTGAAATACATGGGCTTTCCGGCCCCGAAAGCGTTACATCTGCCCCCGGTGGCGGCGCACCCGTTCACGGGTTTTCTTCCTCTGTTCAAAGGCGGCGCAGCGGGGACAGTACAAGGCCCGGTTGCTTCTGGCCTGGAAGGGCTTGCCGCAGGAGCGGCAGCGTTTCAGCTCATCGGCTCCCTGGCCGATGGCCGCGCACAGCTCCGCGTCCGCAGGCAGGACCGCCTCCTTAAAATACCGGCAGAGAAGGGAGTAAGAAATGCTCTGCACGCAGACGCATCCCTCGCCTTCATCCAGGGCCAGGCAGTTTCCCTCGTCATAGTTGGCGCACAGGCGGCGGATCAGCTTTCGGGCGCGCCGAAGCTGCCCCTCCGTCATGCGGGGCTTATCCATTTCCGAACACCAGCTTGAAGTTGGTCTTTTCGCCGGTGTCCTCCATCACCACCGTTGCGTCATAGGTCTTGCCGGTTTTCTCCGAATAGCAGCCGGTGAGCTTCACACGGCCATCTTTCAGGAGAGAGGCGGCCACCGACTTGGTGAGGTTCTTTTTCTTGGCGGTGAAAAACTTGCTGTTTTTCCAAAGGGCAAACCGGCAGCCAGCGTTTTCGCAGAAAAATCCCTGCTTGCGCTCGGTGACAGCCCCGCCGCAGCGGGGGCATTTACCCACCGTCTCCCGGTCAGAGGGGAAAAGCACCTGGGAACCGTCAATCACCTTGTAGGTCCCCACCAGGTCCCGGAGCATATTGCAGATACCGTCCATGAACTCGCTGGGCTTCACTTCACCGCGCTCTACCTCTTTGAGCTGGTGTTCCCATTCCGCAGTCAAAAGCGGCGATTGAAGCTGCTCCGGCAGGACGGTAATCAGGGAAACGCCGATTTGTGTGGGGATGAGGTTGGTGGTCTTTTTCTGTTTCTTGCGTTCCACAAAGCCGGTGGACACCAGCTTTTCCAAAATACCGGCGCGGGTGGCCGGTGTGCCGATGCCCTTGCGCTCCGCATCCTCCGGCATATCCTTTGCGCCAGCCGTTTCCATCGCGGAGAGCAGTGTGTCCTCGGTGTAGTGCTTGGGGGCCGTGGTCTTGCCCTCCTTGATGGTGGCAGCGGTGACAGGGAGCGTCATTCCTTCTGTCAGTCCGTCCGGCAGGACGCTTTCTTTTGCCGGGTCTGCCTTTTCTTTCTGATAGGCTTTCCAGCCCGGATCGGTGATGGCCTTTCCTTTGACGGAAAACTGGTTCCCACCGCAGGACAGGATGACAGCCGTTTCCTGGTAGCGGTAAGGGGAGCCGGTAGCGCACAAAAGCCCCCGCGCCACCAGACACAGGATTTCCCGTTCCCCGGCAGGCAGGGCCTCCACATCCGTCCGCCCAGCTCCCTCGGTAGGGACGATGGCATGGTGGTCGGTGACTTTGGCGCTGTTGCAGACCTGGGCGGCCAGAACGGTGTCCGGCACAGCTACCCCGCAGATTTTCGCCGCCGCAGCCGTCAAAGCCGGAACCGTCCCTTCCATATCGGCGGTCAAATACCGGCTGTCGGTGCGGGGATAAGTGCAGAGCTTCTTTTCATACAAAGCCTGGAGATAGTCCAAGGTCTGCTGGGCCGTGTAGCCAAGCTGCCGGTTGGCATCCCGCTGGAGGGTTGTCAGGTCATAGAGGGCAGGCGGCTTTTCCGATTTTTCTTTCTGCTCCACAGTCTGGACCAGGGCGGTCTGGCCTTTGCAGGCATCCGCAACCGCCTGGGCCGCCGCTTTCTCGGCGCATTTCGCACCGGCGGCAGAAAATCCGCCGCAGTCCAGGACCGGCGTATAAAACGGAACCGGCTTGAAGGCGCTGATCTCGGCCTCCCGCTGGACGATCAGGGCCAGCGTTGGGGACATCACCCGCCCGATGTTCAAGGTGCGGTGGTACAGCACGCTGAAAAGCCGGGTGGCATTGATCCCCACCAGCCAGTCGGCTTTGGACCGGCACAGGGCGGACGCATACAGCCCGTCATAGTCGCCGCCCGGTTTGAGGGCCGAAAAGCCCTCCCGGATGGCGGCATCCTCCATACTGGAAATCCACAGCCGGAGCATGGGTTTTTTGCAGCCGGTCAGGTTGTAGACGGTGCGGAAGATGGACTCTCCCTCGCGTCCGGCATCGCAGGCGTTCACCACCTCGGTCACATCGGACCGCTCCATCAGTTTTTTCAGCAGGTCAAACTGCTTCTTCTTATCGGCGGCCACCGAATACTGCCATTTCTCCGGCAGGATCGGCAGGTCCTCATAGCGCCACTTGGCATAGTCCGGGTTATAGGCAGAGGCATCGGAAAGCTCCGCCAGGTGGCCGAAACACCAGCTCACCAGATACCCGCCGCCTTCCAGGTAGCCGTCCTTTCGGTTCCCCGCCCCCAGCACAGAGGCGATGCTCTGTGCAACGGAGGGCTTCTCTGCAATTACAAGTCGGCTCATGGGTTCACGCTCCTTTCTTTGATTTTTATTGCCGCCTGCTCCGTCACGCCCCGGTAACAGGGCAGGATGCAGCCCTCCCCGTAGCGTTTGCAGCCGTGGCAAGGGTGGCCTTTGGCCGGACGGGAGGGTTCAGGCCCCCGCTCCCGGCGGGGGACCTGCATCATCATGCGCTCCAGAGGGTTGTCGGTGAAATATCTCATAGTTTCTCATCCTCCGGCTCCGCATCCATAGGAAACTCATCGTCCGTTTCTTCCTCTGCGTCCTCGTCCAGATCTTCCTCCCCGGCGGGTTCCTCGTCCTCGCCGTAGTCGTAATCATCCAGGTCGGTATCGCCTTTGGTCTTGGGCTTATTCTTGATGAATTTGATGTAATAGAACGCGCCGCCGCCCGCCAGGGCCGCGATCAGCAGGATAATCAGCAGGCCGCCCATACCGCCGCTTTCTTCCTCCGGCTCTGGCTCGGTTTCCTCGGCGGCAGGCGTTTCTTCCGGTTCCGGCTCTGGTTCCGGGCCAGCGCAGGCGGTCATATCCGAAGCGCAGATTTCGCAGTTCATGTTGACCGCTCCGGCCTGACAGCGGGTGGTGCAGGAACAGGTGGCCGGTTCGCCATCATCGGCCAGGGCCATCAGGTCCGCCTCGTCCACCTGGTTCAAGAAGTGGACCGTTTCCTCACCCTTATCATCACGGTCAATAATCAGGTAAAAGACATTCCCGGCTTTTGTTTCCAGTGTGATAAACTGCTTGCCGGTGCCGGTTGTGCTGCCGTAATCATCAATCAGGGTCAGGTTCCCGTCCGGGGTCAGGGCGCTGCCGCCTCCGCCGCCAAGCAGTTCTGTCAGGGAGGAAAGTTCATCTTCGCCAAGAGAGAGGGAAAAGCTGCCATCGCCGGTACTGGTATCGCTGATGGTGAGGTAATCACCGCACACATAGCCCTCGCGCTCTGGCAGGAGGATTTTCACCCATCCGCCTTCGGTGCCGATCACCTCCACCTCGGTCCCGTTGGGGAGCTGGGTGATGGCGGTATTGTCGGTCCCCGCGCCGGTACGGACATTTAAGTTGCCGCCGTTGGTAGTGACGGTCCCGGTCCTGGTACTGGCCGCCTCGCCGTTAGATGTAATCTGAAGGCCGCTGTCCGTAGTGGTGACTTCCACCTGGGAGCCGAACAGGGAGGAAAGTAGCTCGGCCACATCTTCCTCGGTCATGGTTTCGGTTTCTGCCGTATCAGAGGCATTTTCGTCTGCATCCGCAGTATCTTCGATGCCGCCGGTGGTAGGGGCCTCCGTTTCCTCGGCCTGTTCGGTGCTGGCCGTGGTTTCCGGCTTTGCCTCCGGGTCGTTCCCGTTGGCAAAAGCCACCGTAGAAAAAGCCGTGAAGCAGAGCATCACGGCCACAAAGCTGGCAAGGATACGAGATTTAGTTTTCTTCATCGCCGGTTTCCTCCTTCTCCGTCATGGCAGGGGCCATCTGGCCGTTTTTGGACGCTTCGATCAGGGCCGCCAGTTCCTCCGGCGTCATGCCCATGCTGCGGACCATGCCCACAATGTCCAGGTTTTCCAGCTCGGTACGCTGTTTGTCCAGTTCCTTCTGCCGGGCCTGAAGCTCCGCGATCTTCGCGGCGTTTTTCTCATACTCGGCATTGATTTTCTTGATTTTGGCGTTCATACAAAAGCTCCTTTCTGTTACGGCAGTCTCGCAAAGGTGTAAAAATGCTGCTGCCAGTAAGATGTGTTGATATTTGCGTAAGAAATCGGGGACCCACAGTGGATCATCATTCCGTCCCCCACATACAGCCCCACATGGGAGGCCCCGGCGGTGTCATAGGTCCCCTGGAAAAAGATCAGGTCGCCGGGCCGGGCGTTCTCGCGGGAAACAGGGGTGGAGATGTTCAAAAGCCCGTTGGCGGTCAGCCGCCCCACATCCCAGCCGGAATGATTGATGACCCATGAAATGAAGCCGGAGCAGTCAAAGCTGGTGCTGGGAGAGCTGCCGCCCCACACATAGGGATAGCCCAGGTACTTTTCCGCCTCGGTAATCATGGCCCGGAAAGTTTCATCTTCCAGGGCCTCCGGGGGAATATCGTAGTCGGTAAATTCCAGGCTGCCGCTGTTGGAGGCGTTGGGATTGCCTTCAAACAGATCGGGCCGGTTGCCCAGCGTTGCCATATAGACTGCATAGAGGCTCACCTGTTCCTCGCCCATGATGTAGACAGGCAGGTGGGACAGGTCAAAGTTTTCCAGGGTCACATAACAGATATAGTAATCGTAAGGGACCTGCTCGCTGGTGGTTTCGCCGGTTTCCGGGTCCGTTGAGGTTTCGGTGCGGTAGCGTGTCTCCACCACCACTTCCTCGGTGAGAATGTACTGCCGCTCAAAGAGCATGGAGAGGGTCCCTTCCACTTCGGCAAGGGGCCATTCCCCCTGATGGTAGGCGGTGAGGATAGAGATCAGCACATAGGGGTCATGGACAATCTCATCCAGATCAAAGTGATACTCGTCATAGTCATGGGTGGCTTCATAGTTATCCAGGTAGTCCTGCAACTCTGCCTCCATCTGTGCGTAGGCGGCCTCGGCCCCCAGCATATCCTCATCGCGGGAGGGATAGGTGGAACCGGCAACGCCGGAACCCACGCTTTCAAACATCATGGAACAGGAGGACATGGTATTGAGCAGGAAACAAAGAAGCACTACCAGGGCGATGCCTACCAGAAAGCCCCGGCGGTGCCGCCAGACAAACTGCGCCGCCTGCTCACTCTTTTTCGCGGCGGTTTTGGCGGTCTTTGCCGTCTGCTCCGCAGCTTTGGCGGTGCTGCCTGCGGTCTGGCCTGCACGCTTGGCAGCGGCATACTGTTTCTTGATGGCGTGTTTTTGCTGCCACCGGGACAGCGGATTGCTGGCAAGCTGAGGATTGTCCCGCAGGCTTTTGGGGTAAAGGACATTGATGTTGGCCTTTTCCAGCTTTTTCTCTGCTTTGGCGGCCTCGCGGTAGGGTTTCAGCTTGTGGGAATGATAGGCGCTCTCAATCATGCGCCCGCCCGTCTCGGCAGCTTCTTCCATCTTGTGGGCGCTCTCCACGCCCACATTATCTTCCTCGGACTCCCGGATTTCCTTGTGTACTTTGGAGAGGACCGCGTTCCCAGGCGCGTCCCGTACCGCATGGGACAGCTTGGAGGGCGGCTTTTTCTTATCCACTTCCTCAAAGCGCAGGCGGGTGACGGTCTTGCCGGTGGCGGGGTCCGTTACCGTTTCCTCGAAGCGGATTTTCTTCTTGGGGATTTTCGCCCGCGCCTTTTCTGCCTTGTCCGCCGCCCGGTCTGCCTTGCGGATGGGCTTTTCCAGTGCCGGGGTAGCCCGTTCCTCTTTGGTAAACTGCAAGCGGGGTTCCTGCCTCATGCCGATACCTCCTGGGGCTTCGTGGTCATAATGCGGTACAGCTCCGTGTCCTTCGGGAACCGATCCAGGAAAGGCAGAATGACATTCCCGTAGAACAGAAGCCCCTCGCCCTCGCCGGAGTGGGTCACATAGGAAAGCTGGTGTGGGCTGATGTTGAGCTGCTTCGCTAATATCTGCCGGTCCCCGGATGCCTGATTGAGCATATAGATGAAGTCGCTGTTCTCAAAGATGTTCTCAATCTCGCGGGAGGCAAGCAGGTCCTTGATATTTTGGGTGATCCCGGTGGGGATGCCGCCCCATTTCCGAAAGCGTTTCCAGATTTCCACGCTCCAGCTTGCAAGCTCCCCCTTCAAAAGCAGGTGGAACTCATCGCAGTAGTAGCGGGTGGTCTTGCCAGCCGCCCGGTTGACGGTGACACGGTTCCACACCTGGTCCTGAATGACCAGCATACCGAGCTGTTTTAATTGTTTGCCGAGTTCCTTGATATTGAAGCAGACCAGCCGGTTTGTCAGCTCCACATTGGTACGGTGGTTGAACACATTGAGGGAGCCGGTTACATACAGCTCCAAGGCCGCCGCCACGCGCTTGGCCTCCGGCTCCGGCTGGCGGAGCAGCTCGTCATAGAGGTCTTGCAGGATGGGCATTTTCTCCGGGTCCGGGTCGGCCAGGTAAGGCCGGTACACATTCCGCACCGCGCGGTCAATGACGGTCTTTTCCACCGGCTGCAATCCGTCCTTGCTCCCCACCACAATATCGCACAGGGAGAGGATGAAGTCGGCTTTCAAAGCCAGCGGGTTATCATCGTCCGAATAGTTGAGGTTGATGTCCATTGGGTTCACATACTGGCTGCTGGTGGGAGAAATCTTCACCACCTGTCCGCCCAGGCGGATCACCAGCGGGGCATATTCGTCCTCCGGATCACAAATCAGGACATCATCATTCGTCACCAGGAACACATTGGAAATCTCGCGTTTTGCCGAGAAGGACTTACCGCTGCCCGGTGTGCCGAGTATCAGCCCGTTGGGGTTCTTCAGGAGTTTTCGGTCCACCATGATAAGGTTGTTGGAAAGCGCGTTCAGCCCATAGTACAGGGCCTCTTTGCCATCCTGGAAAAGCTCCTGGGTGGTAAAGGGTACAAAAATAGCGACGCTTGAGGTTGTCAAGCCCCGCTGTATCTCGATCTGGTTATAGCCCAGGGGCAGGCTGCTCATCAGCCCTTCCTCCTGCTGGAAGTCCAGCCGGGTGAGCTGGCAGTTGTGCTTTTGGGCGATGGAGCTGGCCTGAAACACATTGTTGGCGAGCTGCCTCTGGCTGTCTGCGGTGTTGAGGACCAGGAAGGTCAAAAGGAACATCCGCTCATTCCGGCTCTGCAAGTCCTGCAAGAGCTTTTTCGCCTCCGTCCCGTAGGTAGCAAGGTCCGAGGGAATGATGTCCATGTCATAGCCGCTGCGGACCGCTTTCTTTTGTTCCTCGATTTTCGCCCGGTCCAGGTCGGTGATCTTGCGCTTGATGGTCTTGATGGCGCTCACCTGGTCCACCGACTGGATGTGCAGGTTCACGATCAGGCTGCTTTCCATGTCCAGAAAGTCCGCCAGCATCCGGTCATTCAGCTCCGGCGCAAGGATTTGGACGAAGGAAACGGCCCCGAACTTTTTCCCCATGCAGAAGGTCTTGCCGTTGGGGAAGGAAAAGGAGCTGGGCGCAATAAAGTCCTTGGTGGAAAGGCCGGAAGGGGCCAGCCAGTCCCAGGAGAATTGAAACGGCTCCTGTCCGTCCATGTGGAAAATCTGATGCAGCACCCGCAGGCGCTCCTTTCCGTTTAACGGTTCCACCACCACGCCCAGCCGCTTGAAGTTGTTTATCACATCCGTTTCAATGCGTTCCAGACGGGGCTTTGCCGCCTTCAGGCTGGCCGCCTCAATCCCGAAAGTCAGGTACTTGGTCTTGATAAGGCCATTGTTGCCCTTGGCAAGCTGGTTTTGCAGCATTTCCGTGTACTCGGCCCGGATGCTGTCAAATTCATCGCCCTGGGGCGGGATATTGATGCTGTTCGCATAGCTGTCCCGGCTGGCGGTCAGGTTGAGGAAGGAAAGCTGAAAGCGGATGGAGCTGTCGAAATAGTTGAGGAAGTCGCACCAGCCTTCAAAGATGGCGGTTTTATCCTCGTTCTGCGAAAGCTGGTAGTTAATATCCTGATATTGGATCGTCTTGGTGTAAAAGGTATCGGTGACACGGCAGATGCCGTCCGGGAACATCCGCTGATAAGGGATGCTGTCCTGCGCCGAAAGCTGCTTTTTATCGGTCTGGTTCTCCCTGGCGATGGCGGCCTCGATCTGCTTTCTCTCGGTGCGGGTCAGTTTTCGCTTTTCCGTTGACAATGTGATACACCTCCCTGTCTAACTGGTTCTGCCGCATGACAACGGCGTAAAAGTTCTTGGTTTTATAGGGCCGCTGCCGGGGCCGCAGGAAACACACCCGGATCATGTTGCGGAGTATTTTTTCCAGCGGCTGGCCGTTCTTCTCGTACATCGCCAGCAGGAAAAACGGCAGCATGAGGATGACCATGCACATGGCCGCTGTGCTGGTCCCCACAGGCCCTCTGAGCAGAAAGAAAAGCGGCACGCCGAGAAGCGCCCCGCTCCCGAAGCAGACAAGCTGCCTCTTGGTGAGATTGAACATGACCTTCGTTTTTACTTTGGTCAGGTCTTTTGGTACTGGTACATAAGCCATTTAGAAACCTCCCTCCCGATTTAGTGCGCCGAGAAAATACTCTTGGCGAGGCTTCCAGTTTTGAACAGGGTAAAACACAGCAGCACCGTATAGCCCACACAGCTCCAGATCGCGCCGATGATGTCTTCATCCAGGGCGATATTCTCCACCAGGACCGCATAGATGCCCACGCAGACAATGATGAGAAATGCCTGAAAGCCCAGGGCCATCAGGGAGCGCAGGTAGTTCTGGCCCATGCCGCCCCATTCCCGGCCCATCATGGCCGCCATTGGGATGGGAGCCACAGAGGTCACGAGGTAAATTTCCACCATACGGCCATAAATAACGATAAAAATACAGATGGTGAGCGCCCACATGGTAATGCCTACAAACAGGGATTGGAACCACAGGCCGAACAGCGGCCCCAGCTCCATCTCCATCAGGCGGCTCTCCATGTCGGTAATAACGGAACTGATGTCGATGCTGGCATCCGAGATGATAACGCCGGACGCCTGATTGACAACCCCTTGCGCCACATCGAAAACACCCATGACAATGTTCCAGGTGTTGGTGACGATCAGGATGGCGCAGGCTGTTTTGAAAATCCACTTGAAAAAGACCGCTGTTTCGATCTCATGGAAGTTATTCTTGTCGGTGATGATCTGGATCAATTCCAGCGTCATAACAAACGCCAAAATCACTCCGGCGATGGGGACAATGACCGTCTCCGAAAGGTTGTGGATCATGTTATAGATGCTGCCATTCCAGCCCTGGGGGGTCATACCCACCTGGCCGGAGATTTCAGCCACCTTCTCATTGACGGAATCGAACATCCCGGACAGGTTGCTCGTAATGCCGCCCACCAGAAGCTCCTTGAGCCATTCGGTTATGGCATCCCACAGAAAATCCATAGGGGTTTACCCTCCTTTCTGCCCCTCCCGCACAGGGCAGGAGGGGCTGGGGTTTTGGGGTGACAGATTAGCCGAAAAGCCCGGTGAGCTGCGGAACGAGCAGCATACCAATCAGGGCAACGCCGCCGCCCGCCATGAGCTGTTTCATGCCCTGGCTTTTTGCCCCAGGGTTGTCGTTGCCGTAACCTTCGAGAAGGTTAATCACGCCCCAGATACCAAGGCCAGCGCCCAGGGCAATCACGAGAGTCTGAAGAACATCCACAGCAGAGTTAAAGAATTCCATAATGTACCTCCATAAAATTTGATTGATTTTTGATTGATTACGGAAGGCACACATTTTCCCCGAAGGTAATCAGCCGCCGGTTTCTTCGGCAGCTTCGTCCCCGGACAGGTCAATCGAATAGGCTGCAAACTGTTCGTCCGGCCGCAGTTTGAGCCTGGCAGACAGAAAACGCTCTATGTTGAAGGCGTTTTTCTTGTCGTAGTCGGAAAGGTATTTGTAGTTCGGATGTTTGGTAATATCAAACTTATCCGAAAGAAACGGCCTTACGCCGCGCAGTTGCAGGATGCACTTGCCGCCATCCATAACGGCCAGCTCATCCTGGCTCATCAGCTCTTTTCCGAGCTTCTGGTAATTGAGAGAGTGGGAGGTTTCCCGCCCACGGCTCTCGCCGGTACTGTAGGTGTCGATTGTCTCTTTCCCAAGGGATGCCGCCAGTTCCTTTAGGGTGGTCGGCTCCTTGCCGCCAAGAAATACCGTGGCATCCATGTTTCCGATGATGGTGTCGGCGTTGTCCTTATAAATCGCTTTAAGCTGGCTCTGTGCCTGAAGGACGAGGCAGGCAGATACCTCACGGCTTCGGATGGTTGCGACCAGCTTCTCCAGCCGGGGGATCTGCCCGATATTGGCGGCCTCGTCTATGAGGCAGCGCACATGGACCGGCAGCCTGCCTCCATACACATCATCAGCCTTCTCACAAAGCAGGTTGAAAAGCTGGGAGTAGGCCATAGCGATCAGAAAATTCATGCTGTCCTCGGTGTCGCTCATTATGAGGAACAACGCTGTCTTGCGATCTCCGAGGGTGTCCAGTTCCAGCTCGTCATAGGCAGTCAGGTCCCGGACCTCCTGAATGTCAAAAATAGAGGTCCTGGCCGCCGCGCTGATAAGGATGCTTTTGGCTGTCTTACCTGCGGCGAGCTTGTATTTTTTATACT